>ODAK010000235.1_pt1 | contig 62804 bp, 62 predicted proteins | sample 1539591 | NCBI WGS metagenome assembly ODAK01 (sample SAMEA3539303, study PRJEB22396) | soil metagenome | biome: tundra; feature: field; material: soil | place: USA | collected 2010-05 | depth 0.15 m | reverse complement strand
TCTGCATCCTCGGGATCGGCGCGCTGACCTTGGGCGTCTGGCCTCGGGCCACCTCCGTCGTCGTCTACGGAGTCCTGAGCTGGTCGCTGCTGGTCGAGATCGTCGGCGGCATCGGCGCGCTCAACCACTGGGCATTCGACACGTCGGTCTTCCACCAGATGGCCTCCGCTCCCGCCGTGTCTCCGAATTGGACGACGGGGGGCGTCATGGTGGCGACCGGCGTGATCTCCGCCGCCGTGGGCGCTGTCGCCTTCAGGCACCGGGACCTCGCGGGCGAATGAGCCTCGGTAGGACGGCTCTGGCGAACCGGCCAGCAATCCACCGGTGCGGTGATTACCATGGTGGATGCCTACGAGGTTGCAACCTCGTTCCTGAATGGAAGAGTCACTTTGCCATTGCTCTCACTCGGCACCGCCCCAGCGACGGAGCCGGCCCCGGCTTCCACCGGTAGCCTCAAACCGGTCCTCGACATCCTCCCCGACTCGGTCTACGACAACCCGACCGGGCGAGGGATGACCTACTTCATCCGCGACCTGGCCATGTACGCTGCCCTGCTCGCGGCACTTGTCGTGGTGAGCAACGTCTTCGCCGTGGCCGCACTCGAAGTGGGCATGGCACTCGTCATCTCCGGCCTGTTCGTCGTCGCCCACGATGCCGCCCATGGTGCGTTGTTCAAGACCAAGCAGATGAACTCGGTCGTCGGCCACCTGGCGATGCTCCCGAGCTGGCACGTCTACGAGGGTTGGGTGCTCGGCCACAACCGCGTCCACCATCCCTACACCGTGCGACAGGGCTACGACTTCGTCTGGCACCCCACCACTCCCCACGAGTACGCCGCCATGGGATGGTGGCGCCGGTCACTGCACAAAGCCGAGTGGTCGTGGGTGGGGATGGGGCTCTACTACCTCCACCAGGTGTGGTGGAAGAAGATGATGGTCGGCCAGAACCCGGCACGCTGGGCCAAAACCATCCGTCGGGACCGGTGGGTCGTCACCGGCTTCATCGCCGGGATGCTCGCCCTCTTCAGCGCTGTCGGGATCGCCGCCGGAGGCTCGCCGGCCGGCCTGCTCTGGCTCGACGTCCGGACAGTCGTGCTGCCGTTCCTCGGCTTCTCGTACGTGATCGGATCTGTCGTCCACATCCACCACATCTCGCCCGAGATCCGCTGGTGGAAGAAGGAGGAGTGGACGAAGTTCAAAGCCCAGATGCAGGGCACCACCGTGCTCCCGCCGCCCAAGGGCCTCAACTTCTTCATCCACTGGATCATGGTCCACGTGCCCCACCATGTGGATATGCGCGTGCCGATGTACCACCTCGAGGAGGCCGCCGCCGCCATCGAGGCCGCCTTCCCGGGTTCGGTGATCGACCGGCCGATGCGCTTCCGGGACTTCGTGACCAACTCGCGGGCCTGCAAGCTCTACGATTTCGACGCCGGGCGCTGGCTCACCTACGCCGCCGGTCGCCAACTCCCTGCCGACATCTGAGCGACCATCTCGCCCACACCGTCGGCCTGCGCCGCGGCATCCTGGTCGCTGGTCCCTACGTCGTGGCGACCTGTTGACCACCGCTCCTGTCGGGCAACGGGCACATCGCCGTCTTCGAGTTGGCCGACCTGAAGGTGGAGATCGTCCTGGCCAGGCCCAGTGCAGACGGGTTCACATCGCCGAGTGCTCCTACGCAGCTCTGGCCTTCGGGGCGATCTCTCGGCGCATGCGCTACGCCAGGCACCGTCGGAGACGGTCAGTCGAACTGATCGTCCAGGGTCTGATCGCCCGGGAGGTGCGTGAAGATGGTCCGACGGATGTCCCTGACCGCACCGTCCAGGTTGCCCAGTACGTCGTGGAGCCGTCCTGCCATGCGATCCTCCGCGTGCGAGCTCCCGAGAATGCTGGCGACGGTCAGCCCGCAGGCGAACAGGTTGCGGATCACCTCGTCGAGGTCGTCGGTGACGCGTACCATCCCGTCGGTCAGCGCCTCCACCTGCTTCGCCATGCCCTGGTCCCGGGAACGGCGCTCTTCCCTGATCAGGACGACGGTACCCGTGCCCCGGCTCAAGGCAACCAGACCCAGGCTGATCTGCACCGGCAGCCGGGAGCCGTCGGCATGGATGCCGATGACGTCGAGTCCGAAGCGGGCCGATGGGGACGACCGGCGGCCGGCGGACCCGGTGAGCAGCTCGCCGCCACCCGGGGGCACCGCCTTTGGCAGCAGCCATTCCACGGGCATGCCCACCAGCTCGTCCCCGCCGAACCCGAAGAGCTCCTCGGCCTGCCGGTTGGCCCGGACAATCAGCCCGTCGTCGTCGCTGACGAGGATCCCTTGCGGAACCAGCTCCAGACACATCAGGGCGAACCCGTCACCGAGGCGCTCGGAGTGGTCGGGGTAGAACGCCGCCACCGACGGCCCGGATGTGCGCACTCCGATACTCGACCAGACTTCACCGAGCGGCGGGAGCTCGTCTGACCGGGAGCCGTTGCGGGAGCCAGAAGCCACGGTCACCGAACCGGCAAGCGAGAGTGTGACGGTTGCGCCGAGGCAACGACCTTCGTCGTCGAGGCGGGAGGAGATCAACGTGTCGAACCAGCGTGACGTGTCCGGGCTGTGGCAGGGGACCTCGACTCTCATCGGCGCAGGGAGGTCGCCCTGCACGGCGGTGCGGATGGCCCCGGCGACCTGGTCGGCGACCGGGTCGCCGACGGCGGCTGCGCAGGCCTCCAGATACGACGAACCGACGCCCATCCGGGTCGGGTCGCCCCCGTTGGCGTTGCAGAACGCATCCCATGCGGCGTTCACCGCGACGATGACACCGACGCGATCCAACAGCGCCACCTCGACGTCGGGCTCGGTGGCCCTCGACCGCGGCGGCCCGGCCGGTGGATCACCTTGCCGCTCGACCAATTGAGACAGACGGCCTCCGGAGGCAGGATCCGTACGCCCGCTGCTTTCGGGTCCGCTCGCGCCCAGGGCGCTCTCCCCTACGGCAGGGCCAGACGGGACCTCCGGACGGATGGCGCCGCCTGACCACCGGAACAGCCCGCTCGCAGGGTCCCGCGGACTCGGTGGCGGAATCAGAAGGCGATCCGGTTCGGTCATTGCCGTAGCTCCTTTCAGGAGCACGTTACAGCGTGCGACACGTACCGCCGGAATGAAGAATCCGCCGGTCATCTGCCGGTTTTTTGTTACCCACCGGCAGCAGCCGGGACAAGGCGGGACCGACGCCCCGAGAGCGGGCCGAGCCAGTTCACCGAGGGCCCCCCGTGGTGACGTCATCGATCCACTCGAAGTAGTCGGGCGCACCTCCGACGAGCTCGAGAACGACGACTTCCGGCGTTTCGTAGGGATGTCGGCTACGGATTGCGTCGACCACCTGGGGAGCGAGCTCGGATCGCGTCTTGAGCAGCACCAGCCACTCCTGCGCGTGCTCACGTGAGCCCTTCCACCAGTACTGACTGACCACCGGGCCGGTGCGCTGCCCGCAGGCCACCAGGCGCTCGGCCAAGAGCAGGTCGACGATTGCGTCGGCCACTCCGGCGTCGTCGATCGCGAACTGGATCTGCACATGGGGCAACGCGCCCTCCCCTCTCGCTGCTGCGGCGGTCACAGGTCGGCCCACGTTGCCCCGCCCGCGACCGGAGGTCGCCTCAAGTCGCCGAGGCCCGATCCGTGTCGACGATCAGCAGGCTGCAGTGGCAGTGGTGCGACACCTTGTTGGGGACGCTCCCCAGCGCGAAGCGCTTGATCCCGGCCATGCCCCGGTTGCCGACGACCACGAGGTCGGCGTTCTCCGTCTCGGCCACCTTGACCAGCGCATCCGCGGGGTCACCATCGAACGTCAGCACCTCGACTCCGACCCCGAACTTCTCGGCCTCGGAACGCAGCTGCTTGCCGATGCGCTCGCTTTCCTCCTGCCGGCCGGCGTTCACTGCCGCCACCGCGGCGGCATCGATCTGCTCGGTACCCAGCATCATCGCCGGGCGCACGACGTGGACGCCGTAGACCTTGGCTCCGGACGTCCGGGCCAGTTCGAACGCGTGCCTGACGGCGACCGCCGCCCGGTCCGAGCCGTCCGTGCCCACAACGATCACCTTGAACATGCTGGCCCCCATCCGCCCCGGGCGGCACTCGAATTCACCCTGGCAACCCTCGATCAGGAAACCGCACGCTACCAGTTGCCCTCCCGAGAGGCCCACGACGCGGAGCGGGCGATCACCCCGCCCGCGCTCACCGATCAGAGGCCCAGGATGAAGCGGGTCACACCATCCTTGATCCGCGTGGGCACGATCGACTGCAGCGCGGCGAATGCCTGGGCGTCGTGGCCCACGAGGTACCTCGACCGCGGATTGCGCGACGTGACGGCGCCGGCGATGACATCGGCGACATGGGAGGGCTCGCCCATGATCGGCCCGGCGAGCCGGGTGACGGCCAGCAACCGTTCGTAGGACGAAGCGAACCGCGACTCGGCTCTGCCACTCAGCTCGTCGTCGGCCTCCTGCCAGATGCCGGTGCGGAAGAGCCCCGGCTCGACGAGTATGACCTTGACGCCGTCGGCGGCGACCTCGGTCCGCAGGGCATCCGATACACCCTCGAGCGCGTGCTTGCAGGCCTGGTACCACCCGGTCAGCGGAGTCGACGTGCGCCCGTAGATGGAGGATACGTTGACGATGCGGCCGTAATGGACCTCGCGCATGTGAGGGAGCGCCAGTCGGGCCAGGCGCACCGGTCCGATGACCATCGTCTCGAGCGCGGTGCGCAGTTCCTCGTCGCCGATGTCCTCGACCGCCCCGGTAATCGAGAACCCGGCATTGTTGACGACCACCGTCGGCCGGTACCTGCGGACCACCCGCTCGCAGGAGGCGGCGTCGGTGACGTCCATGATCGCCGTCTCCACCTCGACGCCCGCTTCGGCGGCTGCTTCCGTGACGGCTCGGGCCTTCGAGCGAGAACGCACCGTCCCCACCGAACGCACACCGCGACGGGAAAGCTCCAGGACGGTGGCAAGTCCGATGCCCGAATTGGCCCCGGTGGTCAGGGCAACCAGTTGGTCAGGCATGCGGTCCCTCCCCTAGTAGCGACGGCCAAGTCGACTCTACCGAGTACGCCGGCTCGGGGCCAGGGCGGCATTGGCGCCAGGGCGCGCTCGTCCCTCGATGGCGGCGATCTGCCCGGTGGGCACTCTCAGCTCCGCCCGTCGAGGTCGCCGAACCCGACGCCGGTGAGTTCCTCGGAAACCTCCCACAGTCGCCGGGCGGTGTCGGGGTCTCGGGCCGCCCGCTCGAACGGAACCGACGTCGGGTGCCCGTGCATGCCGAACAGACCGTCGGGGCCGTAGAACCGGCCGCCGAGGGCGTCGGGTGACGTGGCGGCGTAGAGGCTCGGGAGCGCCCCGGCGGCAGCGGTCTGGGCGAACACCGAGTTCCCCAGGGCGCTGAGCCTCTCCTGGAGACCGGAGCCACTCATCCTGGGCCCGACCGTCTGGAGGTTGGTGGCGGCGTAGCCCGGGTGGGCGGCCGCGCTGACAAGGTCCAGGGATCGGCTGGTCACCCGTCGGCCGAGCTCGACCGTGAACAGCTGGTTGGCCAGCTTGGCCTGGGCGTAGGCAGTCCATTTGCCGTAACGGCGCGCACCCTGGAGATCGTCGAACCTGATACGACCCATTTTGGCCACCATGCTGCTGACCGTGACGACCCGCGCACCCGGCCGCGCGACCAGGCTGTCCAGCAGCAGGCCGGTGAGGGCGAAGTGGCCCAGGTGGTTGGTCCCGAACTGCATCTCGAAGCCGTCGGCGGTCTCGCGGCGGGGGATGGCCATCACCCCGGCGTTGTTGACCAGGATGTCCAGGCCGTCGTGCCCGCTCGCGAACTCGGTGGCGAACGACCGCACCGACCCCAGATCGGCGAGGTCGAGCCGACCGAGCTGCACGTCGGCGTCGGGCACCTTCCGGCGGATGCGCTCGAGTGCGTCGCCTCCCTTGGCCTGGTCGCGGCAGGCCAGGACGACGCGGGCTCCGGCTCCGGCCAGTGCCAGGGCCGTCTCGAAGCCCAGGCCGCTGTTCGCCCCCGTCACCACGGCGGTGCGGTCGGCCAACCGGGGGATGTCCTCTGTGGTCCACGTGGCCATGACCAGCGACCCTATGCGGATCGGCGGTCCCGTTCCAAGTGCGGCCCTCAGGCCCTGTCAGCGCAGCTCGGCTCCGAGCTTGTCCAACAGATCGATCGTCCCCTCCTCGCGCGATGCGGGCAGATCGTGACGGTCCAGGAACGCTCCCTGTTCCGTGTAGATCAGCAGTGTTCCCGATCCCTCCGCCAGGAGTTCGATCGTCGCCACCGACACCGAGATCCGCACGTCGTCCATGTGCATCTCGAAGGTCGTCACGATGCGCTGATCCGCCACGATGTCCCGGAACTGCGCGTCGAACGAGTGGACCGGGCCGCCCGGCGGGCCGCCACTGACGTGTTCGCGGCCCCCGACCCGGAAGTCGAGCTCGTGGTCGGACCGCAGCCAGTCGTCGGGACCGATGAACTACCGGCCCTTGGTCTCTCTGGACGCGAACGCTTCGAACACCCGCGAGGGAGGAGCGTCGTAGGTGCGTTCGATGACGAATGTCGCGTGGGCCACAGACCGTTCGGTCATGGTCAACTCCTCTGCTCTGGTTCTCCGCTGTGCTCGGCGAGGTACTCGCCGAGCCGGTCGAGATGGCGCTCCCATGCGCTGCGCCGTTCGGCAATCCACCGCTCGGCCCCTGCCAGGGTCGCCGGCTCGATTCGGCACGTACGGGTCCGGCCCTTCTTCTCCGTGCGGACGAGCCCGCACGCCTCCAGTACCTGTACGTGTTGGACCACCGCCGCAAGCGAGATGGCGAGCGGTCTGGCGAGCTCGCTGACCGTGGCCGGCCCCACGCTCAGCTGCTCCACCATGACCCTTCGGTTCGAATCCGTGAGCGCCTGGAACACCCGATCGAGGGAGACAGTTCGGTCAAGCACTTACTTGAGCATAAGGACGGCTCGGCGATCGGTCAAGCGGCTGCTTTACGGTTGTCGGCGGGCCATCCTCACCGCCGACTCCGGCCGGCGGCGGACGGGTCCACCGGGATCGTGCTGGCGCCGGGCTCACACCGCTTCGGCCCGTGTCCCCCGACCCGCACGAGGAGAGGGGCGTCGCTGGTGACCGTCACCAGGTCGTGCTCGGCGCGCACGCTGACGCGCCGGCCGGCGAAACGAAAGGTGAGACCGAGCGCGGTCCATGTCTGCGGGAGGCAGGGGTCGATGGAGAGGACGCGCCCTTCGGCGCCCAGTCCGAGGAAGCCGAAAGCGAGGGCCTGCCATACCCCTCCGAATGTGGCCATGTGCAGTCCCAACGCCGTCGTCCCGGTGAGGTCGTCGAAGTCGAGGCGAGCGGCCAGGCGGAACATCGCGAGGGCCCGCTCCGGGTCTCCGGCCCGGGCCAGAAGCGATGCGGAGACGGCCGGTGACAGCGAGCTGCCGTGGGAGGTCCGGGGCTCGTAGAAGGCGAGGCATGCCGTGAGCGACCCATCCTTCATCTCCTCGGGGAGGAGATGGTGGAGCATGAGCACGTCGGCCTGCTTGATGATCTGGGACCCGGCCACCCGCTGCGAACCCAGCACGGCGTCGGCGAGGGTCGGCGGCGGGGCGACCCCGGACATGACGAGCGGCTCCAGGGCGAAGTAGCCGGCGAACTGCTCATAGATGCCCTGCTCGGGGCTCCACCCGTCCACCAGGCCGTCGGCGAGTGCACGCCATGCATCCGCCTCGCCCGTGTCGCCGGATCCGCTCAGGAGGTCGGCGCCCCGACGCAGGTTCCAGCGGGCCATGACGTTGGTATACGTGTTGTCGTCGACGACCGAGTGGTACTCGTCGGGGCCCTCGACTCCGTAGAGGTGTCCGTGGCCGTCGGCATCGACCCGGATGCGGCTGGCCCAGTACCGGGCGGACTCGACCAGCAACCCGTGGCCCGGCCCCTCGAGGAATGCGGCATCGCCGGTCCAGTCCGCGTAGTGCGCCGCCGCCCAGGCCACGTCGGCCACGATGTGCTCCTCGTGGGCGCCGGTGGCGATCGGAATGATCTCCCCACTGCTCCTCCGGAACAGCCGTGGCGTCACGTCGGTCCCGTCGGCCGCCGACTCCCAAGGGAAGCGTGCGCCCTCTCGGCCGTGGGCCCGGGCGTGGGCACGCGCCGCCGGGAGGCGCCGGATCCGGTACTCGAGCATCGCCCGCGCCGCTTCGGGCCGGATCGCCGCCAGAACGGGGAGGACGAACACGTCCGCATCCCAGAAGACGTGGCCTGCGTAGCCGGCACCCGTCAATCCGCGGGCGCCGACCGCAGCCTCTCCGGTATCCGCCACCTCCGACAGCAGGTGGAAGACGGCGAAGCGGGCGGCCAGCTCCGCATCGGGGTCCCCCTCGATCACCACGTCAGCGTCCGCCCAGAGCTGCGCCCACGCCTCTCGGTGGTCGGCCAGCAGTCCGTCGAAGCCGAGCGCTTCCACGTCGGCAAGCTCGCGGTAGGCGTCGTCGAGGTCCGCCGCCGCCGTGGGGTCGGCAGCCCATGTGGCCAGGCGCTCGACCGTTCGACGCCCCGCCACCGTCTCCACGCGATCGCGAGCCGCCACCGCGATGCCGGCACCCGCCGCCTGCTTGGCACCCGCCGCCGTCCTGGCGCCCCACCTCCGACCCTGGTACTCGCACTCGAAGTGCACGTCCTCCCTCGGTGGTCGAAGTGGGTCGCCAGGCTCGAGATGGGACTCGGGAGCTTCGGCCCGCAGTGCCATGGCGTGCGGCATGGCCATGGAGACGAATCGCAGGGAGCGACCGCCGAGGCGCTCGTTGCCGAGACGGACGAGCGTGCCACCGCGCAGATCGAGCATGCGCTTCTCCGTGTACCGACGGGTGATGCCGGGCCGGTCGAGACAGGTCCAGAGCGGTCCCGGGAGAAGCTGGCCCTCGTTGGTATAGATACCATTCACCAGGAAGAGGGGGCCTCCGACCCGGTCGTCCTCCTCCCAGGAGCTACGGGTGCCGGCGAAACCGTTGCCGAGCGTGCCGAGCGACTCGGCGACCTGCTCCATGGCACGTGTCGAGGCCAACGGGACGACCCAGGTCGGATCGAGGTCGATGGCCGGCACCCGGCGAGCCGATCGCCGAGCCAGCTGCCCGTCGAGCAGCTCGAGGAACCCGTCCGGTCCGCTTCCCCGGTGCACCACTCCGGCGGGAACGCCCTCGGGCTCGACCCCGAACGACACGACCACTCCGCGGGCGAACTCCTCCACCATCATCATCGAGTCACTGCCTGCCACGCCGCCGATGGGCCCGAACTCGTCGCCCCCGATCAGCACCAGGCCGCCGTTGATCCCCCGTTGGGCCAACCACTGCGCCGCCCACCGTGCCGAATCGGACTTGTCCGTCAACCCGATCTCCACGTGCTTCACGTCGCTGGTGATCCGGGGGTCGGCCAGACCGACACCCCGGGAAACGTCGGCCGCTAATTGCACGACCTCGGCCAGACCGGACATCCCTGCCGATACGAGCCGCCCGGCCACCGCCTTACCCAGGGCGCCGATCTCGGCCTTCTTCGGATCGGCCCACGCAGGGACGGGGATGAGATCGATCCTGCGCCGGTTGAACCGCTCGGAAACCACTTCCGCCTCGACACCGCGCTCCCGGAGGCGTTTGACGGTGACCTCGGCTGCCAGATCCAAGAAGCGGTCCTCTGCAACGCTGGCCGTGCGCCGGAACACGAGCCCTGGTCCCTCACTGGTCACCGCGAAGACCTCCGACCCCCGATTGCAGCACAGGTACAGCTGCCCTCTCCCGTGCGGCCGGGCCCGCAACTGGCCGTCGACGTTGCCGACGTGGGTTCCCGTCACGACGATCACGTGGACACCCGCGGCGCAGATCTCCTCGATGCGCTCCCGCACGTTGGAGGCATCGGCCTGGCGATCCGGAACGGCGGTGCCGTCCCAGTCGAACACGATCGCCTCGAAGGTATTGTCCCAAGCCAGAGCACTTCCTCGGCCGCGACGGACGGAAGGTCGGACCGGGTCGGGCACGGTCAGAACCTCGCCGGCCGGTGGGACGTCCGATCCGATCCCTTTGACTCATCCACGCACGCATTCTCAATTGGCACGGGAGAAGTCTGCCAGGGCGCAGGTCCTGGACGGTTCGGCTCCTGCCTCGGGAGCCTGCAGGCGTTGCCGGTGATCGTCGCCACTGCGCCCGCGGGGCGGTTCAGGACCGTGTCCGCCAAGGGTGTCAGAACGCGCGACCGCGCAACGGCTAGCCCCAACTGCGAGAGATGCGGTGCGCCGGCGGTCGACTGCAGGGTCGAGGCTAGCGAGGCGTCGGTGGGTCGGCGCCGGGGACGCCGCCGTCGGTCACGTGCTCGGTCCATTCGCTCCCCGACCAGTACCGCTGTTCGTGCCTGCAGAAGGGGTCCGTGAGCCAGCCCGGAGCGATGCCGGTGAACGTCGTATCTCCGGGAGCCGGCGACCCGGACGCCGGCCCCCCCGCGCTGCCCCGGGGGCGGTTGCCGGTAAAGGCGCTCCTCGAGGCCGGTGCCCCGCGGCTGCCCCCCCGGCGCCGTTGCGAAGAGAGGGCCCGCATGGCGAACATGGCACCGAAGACCACGAGGACGACCCACGAACCGTGCCCGAAGTACATGGGTCCATTGTAGGGCCGGTGGCCGGGCCGGTCAGTGCGGGCCTCTCGGAACCTCGGGTTCCGCGGCGGAACCCTCCCTGGTCGTCCGGGCGGCCGGTCGGCTCCCCCGTCGTGGACGTCGTGGGACGGTCCCCCGTATTCGGCTCTCCTCCCGTCCCGTGGATCGCACGACTATGCATGTTGGGATGATCCGCGACCACTGGTGCAGCCGAGGCGCTTCGTTCCGGGCGGAGCCGGTGCTCCGCGGAGTCCGCCGTCGAGGTGCGGTGTGCTACAGCTAGACGTCGAGGTCCACTCCGATCTCGACGAGCTGGGGGAACTCCTTCCACAGTGGGACCGGCTCGTGGTCGCGGGCGAACGGCCCCGCTCCGCACCGGCCCTCGTGATGCCCTGGTATCGGCACCTCGCGGCTCCGTGGACGTCGCCGAGGGTGCTGACGGCGTGGGAAGGCAGCGAGCTGGTGGGCGTGCTGCCCATGACCCTGTTCAAGCGGCGCTTCAACCTGGCCCGATACGAGATTGCCGGTTCGGCAGTGTTGAATGCCGTGGAGCCGGCAGGTACCCCGGGGAGTGCGCCGCCGGCAACGCCGTATTGCCGAGGAGGGATTCGTGATCACCGCCCACGACGACGCCGCCGGGATCACCGCCCGGCTCCCCGAGGTCGTGCTGCAGTACAACAGCAGACGAAAGGCCCGCCAGGACGGTGGCGCTGTCTTCGACGAACGCGTCTTGGAGATGCTGCACGAGTCCGTGATCGCGCTCTCCGACCAGGGGCGCGTCTTGCTCACGACCATCGAACGCGACGGGGAGTGCATGGGCGTCGGGCTGAGCGTGGCGGCCGGCAAGGTGGCGACCGGCTGGATCGCTGGCTTCGACGAAACCTGGTCCCGCTTCGCCCCGGGCATCTGCACCCTGTTCGCCGGCATCGAATTCGCCGCGTCCCGTGGCTACGCGGAGTACGACCTCGGCATCGGGGGCCAGGCCCACAAGTACGGAATCGCCGACCGTGAGGTCACCCTCGAGCTGGTCGAACTCGAACGGCGTGGCCTGTGGCCTCTGCAATCGCCGTTCCAACTCGTTCCCCTCCGATGGCGTCCGGCGCTGATCGCCGGCGTCGACCGGTGCCTGACGCAGGCCCGCACCCTGCGCAAGCGCACGGAGAGTGGAAGCCCAGGCTGAACGGACCAGGATCGACCTCCGGCCTCGTGCCTTCGACGGGTGTCACCCGGTCGCCTTCATCTGTTCGAGCCTTGCCGCCATCTGCCGGTGCACCAGGTTGACCGCCTGCAGTGGTCGGATCATCACCCGGAACTCGACGATGCGTCCCTCCTCGTTGCAGCGGATGATGTCGACGCCGTTGACGTACTTGCCCTCGATGGTGGTCTCGAACTCGAGCACCGCGGTGTCCTCGGCCAGCACGGTCTTCGTGTAGTGGAAGCCTCCGTTAGGAGGAGTGCCTTCCCCCGGGGGCGACGTCCCCTGATCGCCCGGAAACGTCTGGCTCGCGGCCTGAAGGTAGGACGCGGTGATCGCCTTGCCCTTCTGGGGCGTGTAGACGATCGGCGAATAGAAGACGACCTCGTCGTCGAGCAGCTCGTCGAGCCCGCCGGGAAGCCGGCCCCGAAGATACGCATGCCATCGTTCGACCACTTGCTCGATCACGGGCCCTCCTCGTTCGTGCAGACGGTAGCCGAAGCCGGCTCGCGGATTCGCAGGGCGCGAGCTCCCGCTACGGAGGGACCCCCGGTGCCGGTCCCTCCGTCGAAGCCGGCCGAATGCATGGAGGCCGCGAGCTCGTGACTAGGGACTTTGTGGAACTATTGGTGCGTGCGGGAACGCCCTGCGGCGGGCATCCCGATGCTGCAACCCGCGATTGCAACCCGGGCGGATCCGTCGCAGCGTGGCGTTCCGATGACCCGCCGCCGCTCCGACCCGGTACACTTGTCTCTCGGAACGCCACGGCGTCCGCCGGCCCGCCCGCCGCCCAGGCGTGAGCAATTCCTCTCGAAATGCCCCGTGGCATTCGGCGCGGACCGACCGACCAGGAGACAGCGAAACAACCGTCAATCAACAAACGGACGTAAACACCCGCTAGCACACCCGGCTCTTGTAGCCAGGCCGAACCACCCTTCCCGGTGCTCGGCTGGGGCGTTGAATGCACCGATGTGGGGTCCACCCAACCAAAAGAGAGTCAGAGCAGCTTCGTCGGACGAAGCGGCTCTGACCGACCGAGGAAAGGTCACCCACCATGTTTTCAACTACCCCTGTTCGCAATTCCACTTGTTCCAATGCATCTCCCTCCGACTCCGTGGCAGGCTCACGGGCCCCGCGGACCCGCCGCTGGGCCATGGTCGGGGTTGCCACGTCCGCCGCGGCGGCCGCATGGGCGCTCACCGCTCTCACCGCGCCGGTAGGAGCTGCCCCGGCCGCCCTTCCCACCGGGGACGGTCTGGTGCTCAATGCGCCGATCGTGGACGTCGCCTCCACTCCTGGCGGTGACGGCTACTGGGAGGGCGCCTCTGACGGGGGTGTCTTCGCCTTCGGCGACGCCGGCTTCTACGGGTCGACCGGAACGCTCCACCTCGACCAGTCGATCGTCGGGATGACCTCCACCCCGGACGGACGCGGCTACTGGGAGGTGGGCAGTGACGGCGGGATCTTCGCCTTCGGTGATGCCGGCTTCTACGGGTCGGCCAGCGGCCTGTCGCCGGGCAGCCCGATCGTCGGCATGGCGTCCACCCCGGACGGGCAGGGCTACTGGGTCGTGGCATCCGACGGCGGGGTGTTCGCCTTCGGTGATGCCGGCTTCCACGGGTCGGCCAGCGGCCTGTCCCCGGGCAGCCCGATCGTCGGTGTCGCTTCGACCCCCGACGGCGGCGGGTACTGGGAGGCTGCATCCAACGGCGCCGTGTTCGCGTTCGGCGACGCCGGATTCGCCGGCCGGGCACCGTCCGGACAGCCCGTCGTCGGGATCAGTGCCAGCGGCACGGGCTATCGATTGGCTGCCTCCGACGGGGCGGTCTATGCCTTCGGTGGGGCCGGGTTCTACGGTTCGACCGGCGGCCTACCCCTCAACAGGCCCGTCATCGGAATGTCAGCGATCGAGGACGGCTACGTGACGGTCGCATCCGACGGCGGGATCTTCTCCTTCGGTGGGGCCGGGTTCTACGGCTCCCTGGGCGGGAGCACGCTCAGCTCGTCGTCGGGATCCGGCACGACCACGAGTGCTGACGGGTTGACCGACTACCAGCGCGCTGCATGGGACCGGGTGAACATCTGCGAGCAGGGTGGGAGATGGGATGTGCGCGGGTCGCTCTTCAGCGGTGGCCTCGGATTCTCCAACGCCAACTGGAGCCAGTTCAACTCCTTCGGCTACCCGGCCAGTGCTGCCGACGCAACGCCAGAGCAGCAGATCCGGGTCGCAGTCGCATTTGCAGCCCGCTATTGGGGTAACCCCGACGCCGCTCCGGACCAGCATGGTTGCGGCGGCGGCTACTGATCCGCCGGTCGACGGGGTCGGGGTCGGGCGCTATCGCCCGACGCGGCCCCGGCCGCCGGCCGCCCTCGTTTCCGCCGGTCCGGCCGGGGTACCGCTAGCGGATGATGGTCACCGGGCAGTGGGCGTGAAGGCTGCACTGCAGGCCGACGGAGCCGAGCAGGAGGCCCGCGAACCCACCCAGCCCCCGCGACCCGACGACAAGCAGGTCGGCACCTTCGCTCGCCTCGATGAGCGCCGCTGCCGGTCCCTCTTCGTGCGTGGCGCTCTTCGTCACCACCCTGGGTGCCACCTTGGCCACGTACGCCGCCGCCTCGTCGACGCGGCGCTCCATGGTCCGCTCCACCTCGTCATGGGTGATGAAGGTGTAACCGGGCTCGTAGGCGGTCTGGATGTCGAGTACGGACCCGGTGCGGTCGGCCTGGGCCGCCGCCCATTCCAGTGCCCGCTCCGCGTCCTCTGAGCCGTCCACTCCGACCACGATCCTGTGGCCGGTACCCGCCGGCTCGGTAGTGGCTTGCGGATCGGTTGACATCACGGTCACCTCGTTCCCGCTCGAAAGTCCATCTTCCTCGCTTGGTTCGGGAAGTTAACGGCTCAGTGCCTCGGCGTCAACCATCGGCCCCGGCGCACCGGGCCGATGGTTGACGAAGGGGTCCGCTGACGGCCGGACGGCACCCAGGCCGTCCGGTGAAGTGCGTCGCCCATACTGTGCGGACCACTCGACGTCGGCAAGGAGAGGCCATGACCACCATCGAAGAGCTGGCCGCCGAGGTGGCGGAACTGCGCCGGCGTGTCGACGCCAGCGAGAGCGTGCTCGGGATACACGCGCTGAAGGCGCGCTACGGAGAGCTGCTGGACGGCCGGTTCTCGGCCGAAGGCGTGGTCGGCGACTCCGAATTGCAGCGCATCGCCGACGAGGCAGCCACCCTGTTCTCCGTCGACGGCGTCTGGGACGGCGGGCCCGGGCTGGGGCGTGCGACCGGGCGACCCGCCATCGCCGCCCGGCTCCGTGCTTCGACACTCTCCTTCTCGCGCCACCTGTTCGTGAAACCGCGTATCGAGGTGGACGGCGACCGGGCACGGGGCCGCTGGGACCTCCTCTGCCCGTGCCGCCGCCCCGACGGCACGTCCTACTGGATGTGTGGGTTCGAGGACGACGAGTACGCCCGCACCGAGGGGATCTGGCTCCACCGGTCGATGAGACTCACCACCTTGTTCATGGCTCCGGTCGCCGAGGGCTGGACGAGAATTCTGGCCTGATCGGGCCGTTGGACCCTAGCCCGGTGGGCGATTCCGGCCGACAATGGGACCCATGCTCGACACCGTGATCGATGTGTTCAGGGTCCGCCAGTACTTCAACGTGATCACCCGGGCCAGGGAGTTCGTCGAAGGCGTCCGCGAGGACGCCGGGTTGATCGACGACGCCCGGCGCGCCCTGGTGACCTTCCCCCTCGAGCACCGACGGCAGCCCGACCTCCACCCGTTCCCACCGGTGCAGCCCCTCCGGATAGCCGACCTGCAGGGGCGCCGCCTCGCCCTGGTGGCGACCGGGGGCAGCGGGGCCCTTGCCTCGGTGGTCGGAGCCGCCCGAGCGCTCGAGGAGGCAGGAGTGCGTCCTTCGGTGATCTCCCTCTGCTCGGGGTCCTCCCTGTTCGGGTTCCCCATCGCCGCCGGCATTCCTGCCGAGGAGGTTGCGGCCTTCACCCTCGGAATCCGCCCCGAGGAGTACGTCGACATCGACTGGCGGATGCTGGCCTCCGTGCTTCCACGGGCGGCCAAAGGCTTCGGTGGCGTCATCCGGGGCGAGCGCATCGAGACCCTGTACCGCAGGCTGCTGGGCGACATGACCCTCGGCGAGATGCCGATCCCCGCCTATGCTCCGATCTGGAACATCGAGGAGAACCGCCTCGAGTACATCGGCCCCCGCACCCACCCGGACCTGCCGGTCGCCCGGGCCATCCACATGGCCATCGCGCTGCCGTTGTTCATCGAGCCGGTGGAGCTCGCCGGCGGCCACTGGTGCGACGGCGGCATCGTCGACATCTTCCCGGTGCGGCCGGTTCTCGACTTCGGGGAGCCGCCCGAGGTGGCGCTGGCCATCAACGGCTTCTACCCGCCGGGGTTCGCCGGCGAGGACGCCTCGGGCTGGCAGGACCGGCGAAACAGCATCTTCTACATCGCCAGCCAGGTCCGCACCTGCCAGCAGCTGGAGCTGGCCAGGACCAATCTCAAGCGGCTCCAGCAGGAGACCGACGTGATGATGATCGAGCCCGTCCCTTACGTGAAGGTCCGCGGATCCGGGTTCTACCGCCAGTTCCTCAACACGACGGACTGGCCGGAGTTCATGCGAGCAGGCCGCCACGAGGCCCGGCGCGCCCTCACCGCCCGGGCACAGCGGACCCGGGCGTCGGCCTGAGCAGGGCGTGGGGGACGGCCTGCATCATCCCGGCGGGAAGAGCCCGAGGAGGAAACCGGCGGCGGCGAGGACCACGGTCCCGACGGTCAACATCCGGCAGGTGGACACCCCCAACACGCCCCCGGTCACGGGCCGCCCGCGTCGGGCCAGGCGCATGCCCACGGCCCAGGCGATGGCCCCCGCGGCGATGAGCATGAGGGCGATCACCGACTTGTAGCCCTCCAGGGGCCAGAGCCGGCGCAGCATGATGGCCACGACAACCACCACCGCCAGGCCCGAGCGGTTCCAGGCGAGGTCGGTGCGCTCGGCGGCGAGGCCGGGGTCGCGCACGCCCTCCCCGTCGGCGACGCCTCCTTCCCCCACGCCGGCCACCCGGCCCTACTTGGGACCGAGGACGGCGAGAACCACGGCGATGACCGCTACCAGCCCGATGCCGGCCGACAGCACCAATGGCATCGGTGAGCGGGGCAGTGCCTGGCCGCGCCTCATCGCGCGCTGGTTGGCCTTCCAGTGGAGGAAGCTGGTGACGGCGACGAGGGCACCCAGTGCGATCATCGGCAGGCCGAGGATGCGGCGGCCGCCCGACACATGGAGCTCCGGGAGGAGCTGGGTGGCGGCGACCCCCGTCGCGATCAGGGCCAGTGCGGTCCGATTCCACGCCAGGAAGGTGCGCTCGTTGGCGTAGGTGAACCGGACATCGGGTTCATCTTCGTCTGGGGGGAGGCCGTTGCTCATGCTCGATGTACCGACGCCAGCCTAACCAGCCGAGCCTGCTGGCTGTCGGCAAAGCGGCGACCGAGGACCTAGCATCCGCCAGCGTGGCGATGGAGCGGTGCTTCTGGGGGTGGGGCTTCACCGGCGAGGGGCTGACCCCGGCGCAGCAGCTCGAACTGGCCGAGCTGGTCCGACCGGTCGTCGGCGGCGAGGCACTCGATCCGATCGACCCACCGACACCCGCTGAGCTCGACCTCACCCCACCGAGGCTGGTGCCCCCGCGGGCACTGGCGGAATGGTGCCGTCACGACGACGTCGCCCGCGCCGGGCACACCTACGGCAAGTCCTTCCGGGACGTGGTCAGGGCCCTCGACCGCAGGTGGGACCGGCCACCGGACGTCGTCATCGCCCCACCCGACGAGGCGGGTGTGGCCGCCGTGCTCGAGTGGGCCGCGCAGGCCGGGGCGGTGGTCATCCCCTACGGGGGCGGATCGTCCGTCGTCGGGGGGGTGGAGGCACCACCCCACGACGATCGGCCGGTGATCAGCTGTGATCTCGGGCGGCTCGACCGCGTCCTCGAGATCGACCGCGCCTCACGGGCCGCCCGGATCCAGGCTGGCGTGCTCGGTCCTGCGCTCGAGGCGCAGCTGCGGCCGCACGACCTGACGTTCCGGCACTTCCCGCAGAGCTTCGAGGTCTCCTCCCTCGGGGGCTGGCTGGCCACCCGATCCGGGGGCCATTTCGCCACGCTGCACACCCATGTCGACGACTTCGTCGAGTCGATCCGCGCCGTGACCCCGCGGGGTCCCTGGGAGTCCCGCCGTCTGCCCGGTTCCGGGGCGGGGCCCTCGCCGGACCGGCTGCTCCTCGGATCGGAAGGGATCTTCGGGGTCATCACCGAGGCCTGGATGCGGCTCCAGGACCGACCGCGATTCCGGGCCTCCGGGGTCGCCCGCTTCCCCACCTTCGAGGCCGGAGCGACCGCGGCCAGGGTGCTGGCCCAGTCCGGGCTCTGGCCGTCGAACTGCCGGCTGCTCGATGCCACCGAGGCGTTGATCACCGGCGCGGGTGACGGGAGCGCGCACCTCCTGCTCATCGCCTTCGAATCGGCCGACCACCCGGTCGATGCCGCCCTGGCCAGGGCCGCGGTACTGGTGGCCGACCACGGGGGGACCGTCGAGCCCGCCGCGCCCAGGCGCGCCGAGGAGGTGGGCCAGGAGGCCGATGCCGCGGATCGATGGAAGGCGACGTTCCTCCGGGCGCCCTACATCCGGGACAGCCTCGTCGGCCTCGGGCTGATCAACGAGACGTTCGAGACGGCCATCACCTGGGACCGCTTCGACGCCTTCGTCGCCGGCATCAGGTCCGTGACGGAGGACGCCCTGCGGTCGGTCGGTGCCTGGCCCGGCCTGGTGACCTGCCGGCTCACCCACGTCTACCCCGACGGCGCGGCCCCGTACTTCACCGTCATCGCCCCGGGGAAGCGCTCCGGGCGCCTCGAACAGTGGGCCGAGGTCAAAGAGTCGGTGATGGAGGCCCTCGTCGCAGGAGGGGGTACCGTGACCCATCACCACGCGGTCGGTCGCGACCACCGACCCGGCTACGACCGCCAGCGCCCCGATCTCTTCGCCGCCCAGTTGCGCGCCGCGAAGCGGGCGGTGGACCCGGGCGCCATCCTCAACCCCGGCGTGCTCATCGACCCCTGAGCGGGCTGCACCTCACGCTCGTGTCGGGTCACGACGACGGAAAGCACCTTCGCGTCGTCTACCTCTTCGGTGTCAAGCCACGCGACCACCCCCAGCCACGCCGCCTGGTCCTCCACCAGCACTGGCCCGCCGGCTGGTACCCGATGCGGCAGGACGCGGCGGCTCCCCCGGCGAAGATCGCCGAGCGCATCTCCGGGGACACCGCCGTCGGCCATGCGCCACCGACCCCGTCCGACGGGGGGGGTCGGGATCGTCGCGGCCTGGCGGGGGACGATCGTCCATCGGGCGGAGCTCGACGACGACGGGCGCCTCGCCCGGGTGAAGGTGGTCGATCCCTCGTTCCTCAACTGGCCTGCCCTGCCCGTGTCCCTGGCCGACACGATGGTTCCGGACTTCCCGCTCGCCAACAAGGGCTTCAACCTGTTCTACGCGGGAAACGACCTCTCATGTCAGGAGACGCAATGCGACCTGCACCATGCCCCGATCCGGCCTGCCCGCACGAGGAGCCGGCGCACCGATGACGACACCCAGCTACCAGGTCGAGGCTGAGTTCCTCAAGACCCTCGGGCACCCGGGCCGGATCCGCGTCCTCGAGGTCCTGCGGGACGGCGAGCGGCCGGTGAGCGAGCTGATCCCCGAGGTCGGTATCGAGCCCTCGCACCTCTCCCAGCGGCTTGGTGTGATGCGCCGGGCCAACCTCATCCAGGCCCGCAAGGTCGGATCGAACGTCTATTACTCGGTCGGCGACCCGCGGCTCTTCGAACTCCTTGAAGTGGCCACGCGTGTCATCAGGACCTCTCTGGCCGGCACCCAGGAACTGCTCGAACAGATGTAGGAGGACGGTCCGGTCGCGACACACCCCCGGGCGGTGCGACCCGGTCGACCTGCGGGCGATCACCCCGTCTCGAGGCGCACCAGCGGGGACGCTCCGAGCTCACCGGCGAGGGCCGGCAGCCCAGGCCCCCGACCGACCACCGTCGCATCGAGGAAGTCGGCGACCGCGTTGTCGAGGACCGGTGTCCACACAGTGCCACCCTCGATCGGCGGCAGGTGGTCGGCGCCGATCAGCGACACGTAGTACTTCGGAGCACTCACCTGGTCGAACACGATCCGGCTGTCCGCGTAGGGCACCACGGAGTCGGCGGTGCCCTGGACCAGCAGCAACGGTGCCGACGACGGCACGACGACGCCGGTCATCGGGTCGGGGGCATCGGCCACGATCGCACGCACCCTCGGATCGACCGTGCCCTGTTGATAACCGACCATCAGTGCGACATCGGCGCCGTCCGAGTGTCCGACCACCGCGATCTGCGCCCCGTCGAGATCCTTGCCCTCGGGACCCTGCTCGAGGGCCCCGATGACGAAGGACACGTCGGTCGCCTCTTCGGGCAGCTCACCGCGTTCGAGTGCGAACCCACTCGACGGGTCCTCCTGGGGAAACGACGGGGCGGCCACCACATAGCCGGACGAGGCCAGGGTGGAGCAGAAGCGCTGGTAGGTGAGGGGGCCCACGTCGAACCCGTGCACGAAGACGACGAGGGGATACGGTCCGGCCCCGGCGGGAGTCCACACATAGGTCGGGAGACTCCGCTGCCGAGCGAGGATGTGCCCGTCGCCGACCACCGGCCGGCTGGTGTCGACGAGCAGCAGCTCGCGCATCGAGACCGCCAACCCGCGCACCAGACGGGGGATCGACGTCGTCGATGAGGGGCCCACGCCGGCAGGCGCAACCTTCTTCGCCGAGGCGGTCGCCCTCGCCGACGTGGCCGATCCACAACCGGCCGTGCAGGCCGCCAGGAGCGTCACCCCGATGACGGCAGCCCACAGGCCTCGAACTCGCAACGGCGCACCACCTGGCCCACATCGTCGGACGGAGGGAGTCATGTCGGAGGGTCCCCATCGCAAGCTACCGGGTCACCGCGCCGGGCAGAGCCGGCGTCCCGCGTCAGAGCGACGGGCTGGCCCGGCCGGCCGGTTCGCCTGCCACCAGGTGGGACTCCACCGCGAACCCGTCCGATGACCCCTCGAGGTGGGCGGCGATCTCGTCGGTGGTGAGCAGGCCCGCCTGGGTGCCGATGGCGTGCACCACGCTCATCGAGTTCACCGGGGCCCTCAGCATCGCCTCCTCCAGGGACAGCCCACGGACGATGCAGGCCAACAGCGTGGCGGCGAAGGCATCGCCGGCACCGGTGCGGTCGATCACGGGCTCGCGGTCCGGATAGATCGGCACCCAGTAGCGCTCGTCACCCATCGCCCCGAACGCCCCGGCGGCGGCGTCGGTGATGACGACCCGGCGTGGGCCGAGGGCCAGCATGGCGGCCAGCAGCGTGTCCATGTCCTCGGCGGGCGGGCACCCGCAGATGGCCTCCGCCTCTTCGCGGTTGCAGATCATCAGGCCGGCCCGCCGGTAGAGACGGGCGAGGCGTTGGGACCCTTGGGCGATCTGGTAGGTGCCCGGTTCGAACGCCAGCTCGACCGACGGCGTCTCCTCGAGCCAGTCGGCGATCTGGTCCTCGTAGGCTTGCGCCTCCCGACCTACGGAGGAGAGGTAGAGCCAGGCGGGTACCTCCGACGGCCGCAGGTGGGGCCAGTGGTAGTCGTGCTGCGCGTGGCGCACCAGGATCGTCCGCTCCTGGCCGAGGCGCAGGACGAAGTCGCTGTTGGTCGGAGTCTGCTGGTCCAGGTGCACCAACGAGGTGTCGACGCCCTCGGCGTTGAGCGCAGCGACCGCGTCGCGCCCGAGTTGGTCGGCCCCGACGAACGCGGCGAGTGCGACGTGCAGGCCCAGCCGCGCGCATGCGACGGCGGCATTGGCGGCGTTGCCGCCGGCAGGCACCGTGGCGACGGACTCATAGGGAAGCTTGGCCCCGAAGGGAATGACCAGTGTGGGCTCGCCTGCTTCCCCTCGCACCTCGACCTGGTCGGGGGAGAGGGTGATGAACACGTCGGTGGCGACGTCGCCCACGCAGATGACGTCGAAGCGCTGCCTACGGGTGCTGCGTGACGCCATTGGGCCTCCTTGTCTACCGCGGACACCCTCGATTGCCCGCGCTCTGGCGAACAGGGCCGTTGATCACAACGTCCCGGCGTGCACCCATTGGATCATCTTCGCGCCGGCCACCGCATGGTAGTCCGTCGTCGCGGCGAGCAGCTGTGGGCTGGCTCCTCCGGGCACCCCCCGTGGTCGGATCCCACGCCCGGCGGATCACCGAGGCGTTGGTCAGGCGGGTATCGGTATCCCGCCGTCTCGCTCGAACACCCCGACATCCGCCCCGTCGGGCCTCCGGGCCAATGGAGTACGGCCTCTCCGTGCTTGCAGCCGCAACGATCGCAACTCCCAGTTGCAATGCCGGTGATTGGCGGGCATACTGACAGACACAAGGGCGGCGGGTCCCGAACGTGCTCTGGTGGGTGTCGTGAGACACCGGCCAGGGCACGTGGGGTTTCAGGCGCTCGTCGGCGCGGGCCCGGGACTCGACGGTCGAGAAGTCGAGTCCGTCGAAGACGGCGCAGAGCGCTGCGATCATGCGCTCGATTTCGGGGTGGTCCCGTCCGTGGGCGACGGCAACGAGGACATCGGCCTGGAACTCGGCCTGGTCCTCCCACACCAGCCGGATGACCGAGGCGTTGCTGAGTCGCAGGCCGGCATCGATCAGCAGGACATCGAGCTCCTCGCGGCTCCGCTTCGATTGCCGCGGCCCATCCATCGATCTGGACCCGACCCCCCCCTTGCGTCGCCGGCTTCGCCGGAAGGTTCCATCGCCCGATCATGGGCCGATCCGACCCCAATGGCGAAAACGCACCCCGGAAAGGCAGACCCGGCCGGTGGACACGAGGCGGATGTGAATCTATCGTCAGGCAAGTTGACAGATACTCCGGTCAGCGGAGCTCCCCGTTCCGGTGGCACCGCCCCCGGCCGATGCGAGGATGCACCCATGAAGAGCTACGAGCGGTTCGACGGCGTGATCAATCGGACACAGACCGAGTCGGAGCCATGGTGGCCCACGCCGCCCCACCCCGGCGAGGCCGCCCCCAACGTGGTGGTGATCCTCCTCGACGACACTGGCTTCTCCCACTTCGGCTGTTACGGCTCCGACCTCGCCACCCCGAACATCGACCGCCTGGCCGCCGCCGGGCTGCGCTACACCAACTTCCACGTGACCCCGCTGTGCTCGCCCACCCGGGCCTCGCTTCTCACCGGACGCAACCACCACACCGTGGGGATGCGCTCCATCTCCAACTTCGACAGCGGCTACCCCCACATGCGTGGTCACATCACCAACCACGCCACCACCGTGGCCGAGGTGCTGAGGGACGAGGGGTATGCCACCTTCGCTGCGGGCAAGTGGCACCTGTGCGCCATGGAGAACGCCTCGGCCGCCGGGCCGTACGACCAGTGGCCCTGCCAACGCGGCTTCGACCGCTTCTACGGCTTCCTCGAGGGCGAGACCGACCAGTTCCATCCCGAGCTGGTCTACGACAACCACGCCGTCGAGCCCCCGGCCACCCCCGAAGAGGGCTACCACCTGAGCGAGGACCTGGTCGACCACGCCATCGGCTTCATCCACGACACGAAGTCGGTCAGGCCCGACCGCCCGTTCTTCACCTACCTGGCCTTCGGAGCCACGCACGCCCCCCACCAGGCTCCGGCCCCCTACCTCGAGAAGTACCGCGGACGCTTCGACGACGGCTGGGACGCGGCGCGCGACAACTGGTTCGCCCGGCAGATCGAGACGGGGCTGCTGCCGCCCGACACCGAGCTCGCCCCGCGCAACCCAGGGGTGGAGCCCTGGGACTTCCTGCCCGAGAACCAAAAGCGCCTGGCCGCCCGGCTGCAGGAGGCCTTCGCCGCCTTCCTCGAGCACACGGACGCCCAGATCGGCCGCTTCGTCGACTCCCTCGACCAGCTGGGAGAGCTGGACAACACCTTGCTCATCCTGCTGTCGGACAACGGCGCCAGCCAGGAGGGCGGGCCCTTCGGCGTCATGCACGAGATGAAGTACTTCAACTTCCTGGTCGAGATGCCCGACGAGGCGGTCGAACGCATCGACGACATCGGGGGTCCCCACAGCCACGCCAACTACCCGTGGGGCTGGGCCCAGGCCGGCAACACCCCGTTCAAGTGGTACAAGCAGAACACCCACGAGGGCGGGGTGCACGTGCCGCTGATCGTCCACTGGCCCGAGCGCATCGTGGATGCCGGCGCCCTGCGTGACCAGTTCCACCACGTCGACGACATCGCCCCCACCATCTACGAGACCCTCGGCATCGAGGCACCCGCCACCTACCGGGGCCTGGAACAGATCCCCCTTTCGGGGGTGCCCCTGGCGTACACCTTCGACGCAGCCCAGGCCGATGTCCCCACCAACAAGCACGTCCAGTACTTCGAGATGATGGGCCACCGGGGGATCTATGCCGACGGGTGGAAGGCGGTCACCCGCCATCAGCCGGGCGTCCCGTTCGAGGACGACGACTGGGAGCTCTACCACCTCACCGAGGACCGCTCCGAGTGCCACAACCTGGCCGCGGAGATGCCCGACAAGGTGGCCGGGCTGATCGATCTGTGGTGGAGGGAGGCCGAGGAGTACGGCGTCCTCCCCCTGGACGACCGGACCATCGAGCTGTTCTTCACCCGCTACCGCGACCACTCCCCCCACCCGGTCGACCGCCACTACTCCTACTTCCCCCCCATGTCACCCCTGCCCGCCCAGGTGGCGCCGGCCCTCGGTGCACGGGGCTGGGACATGGTGGCCACCATCGGGCGACCCGAAGGGGCCGCCGGGGTGCTCTACGCCTCGGGGACGGAAAACTCCGGGCTCAGCCTGTTCGTCCAGGACGACCGGCTCGTCTTCGACTACAACTGCTTCGGCGACCACCACCTGGTGGAGTCCGAGGCAGCGGTGCCGGTGGGTGACTCGACGGTCGGCGTGCGGTTCCGCCGGACCGGCGCCGGTGGTGAGGCCACCCTGGTCATCGATGGCGCGCCCAGCGGCACCGTCACGGTCCCCTTCGCCATGACCATCATCTCGAGTGTGGGTCCCAGCGTCGGCTACGACCACGGCTCGCCGGTCAGCGAGCGCTACCGGGGTCAGTTCCCGTTCGAGGGCCGGCTCCATCGCATCGACATCGACCTGCTGCGTGGCGCCGGCGAGGCCGACCAGGCCGGAGCCGACGAACGCGCCGCCATGTCCCGCCAGTGAGCCGCCCGGCCGCCGCGCCGGCGCCACCCGCCGGGCGTGCCCGGTCACAGAGCCTCAGCCGGTGAAGCGGGCCGAGGCCCCCGCATCCACGTCGATCACCGAGCCGGTGATGTGGCGCGCGCCCTCGGAGACCAGGAAGACCACCGCGGCGGTGATCTCCTCGGGCTCGATCCACGGAACCGGCTGCACATGGAGACCGGCCATGGCCGGGGCCACATCCTCCCGTGCGGGATGGTCGAGGTCGGGCCGCATCAGGCGGTAGAGGGCCTCGTTGTGGATCATCGGGGTGGAGACGTTGCCCGGGGCGACGGCGTTCACCGTCACCCCGTCGCCGGCCAGCTCCAGGGCCACCGACTTGCACAGGCCGATCACCCCCCATTTGGAGGCCGTGTAGGCGGGGATGCCCGGGTTGGCCGAGCGGCCCATCATCGAGGAGATGCCGATGATCCGGCCCCAGCGCTGGCGCCGCATGTGCGGTGCCGCCGCCCGCATGGCGTTGAACACGCCGGTGAGGTTGATGTCGATGGTCTCGCTCCACTCGGCGGCCCCCATGGTGCAGATCGACCCCAGGGTGGACACCCCGGCGTTGGCCACCAGGATGTCCACCGAGCCCAGCTCGGCCCGGACCCCGTCGACGAAGGCGACCATGGCGTCGAGATCCCGTACGTCCGCCACGGTCGGGATGCACCGGCGGCCCTGGTCGGCGACCAGGCGGGCCGTCTCGCCCAGGTCCTCCCCGGTGGCCAGGGGATAGCCGACGCTGGCCACGTCGCGGCACAGGTCGCACACCGCGATGTCGGCACCCAGCCGGGCCAGTTCGACGGCATGGCTGCGGCCCTGGCCGCGTGCCCCTCCGGTGATGACCGCCACCTTGCCGGCCAGCGGCGTCTGGTCACTCGTCTCGGTCATCGCACCTCCGGCGGAGCACGTGGGTCCTGGCACCGGGGCGGGTGCCCCGGGGACCCGATCCTACGGGCTCAGGCCGGCCCGGGCCCAGGCCCTGAGGACCTGGCGATAGCGACGGTCCCAGTGCGTGTAGGACTCACGGAGCGTCGGGCCCGGCCAGATCGGAGGGAGCAGTTCGGCCGGCAGTAGGGGATCCGCCTGCAGGTGGCGGAGCACCGCGGCGGACAGCTCGAACCCCGGGGCCAGGTCGGACGGGTCCTTGGGGAGAAGCCGGTCCAGCCGGGTACACAGTTCCCCGGCGCGCCCGGCCCAGCCCTCGAGGTCCCACAGGGCGGCGGCAAGACCGACCGGATCGGCGTCGGGCACCCCCGAGTAGCGGGCCAGATCGGCGTCGGACGCCGGGTCCGGTCGCAGGACGATGTTGTCGGGACGGAGCCAGAACCCCTCACGCTGCTCGGCCAGGCGGGCGAGCACCAGGCGCTTCCGCCGGGCGGCGCGGTCTTCGGCAGGGCTGCCCGAGGCGGTCACCACCACCATGTGCCACCTCCCGTGCCACGGGCGGGTTCGGCCCAGTCGGCTCGCACCCTGGCGCTCCTGGCGCTCGAGCAGGCGGCCGGCCAGTCGGTACCGGCCACTTCCGTCGGTGGTCACCTCCCCGGCGGCGGCCATGCGGCTGAGGGCCACCCGGGCCCGGTTCTCGTTGATGCCGAACAGGCCGACCAGTTGCACCAGGTGGGCCACGGCCAGCTCCGGCGGCTCTTCGCCAAGCAGGGCACTGGCCAGCACCGACCGCGCGGTGAACGGCTGCCTGATCCCCTGCACGGCGGTGCCCCCGATCTTACGCTCTTGCGTCACTTGTTTCCCAACTGTAATATCCCGACCATGGCGTCCACCATGGTGCCCGATCAGGTCGCCCGGCCACAGGTCCTCCCAACCGACCGGCTGCGTGAGAACGGCATGTGCCGGCCCGAGCTCCGCCACGATCTGCGTCGCATCGACAATGTACGCAATGCCCTCACCGTCGGCTCGGTGTGGTTCTGGGTGGCCTTGCTGATCGGGGGCGCCGTGTGGATCGACAATCCCCTCGCCTACCTGGCCGCCTTCGTCCTGATGGGCCCCGTGTACGCCCGGTTCGCCATCTTGATGCACGAAGCGGCCCACAAGCTCCTCTTCACCAACAAGAGGTGGAACGACTGGGTGGGCACCTGGCTCATCGCCTATCCGACCTGGACCCCCATCTCCGTCTACCGGCGTGGCCACTTCGCCCATCACAAGGAGGAGTTCGGCCCCAACGAACCCGACATCGCCTTCTACCGCGGCTACCCCTGCGACCGGCGCGCGCTGGCACGGCGGCTGGTGCGCGACGCGGTGGGCATCTCGGGCTGGAAGAACTTCACCCCCCTCTTCCGGGCGCTGAAGAGCAAGACGTACCGGCGCATCTCGCTCTCCATCCTCGGGGTGCAGGCCGTGCTGTGGGCCGTCCTGTGGGTGACCACCGGCCGGTGGTGGATCTACCCGCTCCTGTGGTGGCTCCCCTGGATGACCCAGTGGCGGGTGATCAACCGTCTCCGCGCCATCGCCGAGCACGGAGGCCTCGAGGCCGATCCGGACCGCCGGGTGACCACCCACAACGTGGCACAGGGATGGCTGGCCCGGTTCTGGTTCGTGCCGTACAACACGGGTTGGCACCTGGCCCACCATGTCGACATGGGCATCCCGTGGCGCAACCTCCCCAAGTTCCACGCCGAGCTCGAGCGGGCCGGCTATGTCACCGGGGAGCTGACCTATCCCAACTATCGCTCGTTGTGGAAGGCGCTGGCGGCCGCCTGACCCTTCCGACCGACCCGCCCCGGCGGGACCCCGGCCGAGCCTCAGACCCGGCGGCCGCGCAGGGCCCGGTAGCGAGCGACGAGGGCGGCCGTCGAACTGTCCTGGTCGCGCAGGTCTGGCGGGTCGGTGCCCGTCAGGGCCGGAGCCAGCTGCACCGCCATCACCTTGCCCAGCTCCACACCCCACTGGTCGAACGAGTCGATCCCCCAGACCGCACCCTCGGTGAAGACGGTGTGCTCGTAGAGCGCGACGAGCTGCCCGAGCACCGACGGGGTCAGCCGGGGGGCGAGGATGGTCGAGCTGGGGTGGTTGCCCGGCATCACCTTGTGGGCCACCACCTCCGGTGCCGTGCCCTCCGCGACGACCTCGTCTGCTGTGCGGCCGAACGCCAGTGCCTTGGCCTGGGCGAAGCAGTTGGCCATGAGCAGGTCCTGTTGCTGACCGTCCTCATGGGTCGACTCGGCGAACCCGATGAAGTCGACCGGCACGAGCTTCGTCCCCTGGTGGAGCAATTGGTAGAAGGCGTGCTGGCCGTTGGTGCCCGGCTCGCCCCAGAAGATCTCCCCGGTCTGGCCCCACACGGGCGACCCGTCGCGTCGGACCGACTTGCCGTTGGACTCCATGGTCAACTGCTGCAGGTAGGCCGGAAACCGGGCGAGCCGCTGGCTGTAGGGGAGCACCGCGTGGGTCTCCGCCCCGAAGAAGTTGCCGTACCAGACGTTGAGCATGCCCTGGATGACCGGCAGGTTGGCCTCCAGCGGTGCGGTGAGGAAGTGCTCGTCGATGGCGTGGAAGCCGGCCAGCATGTCGGTGAACGCATCGGGACCGATGGCCACCATGAGCGAGAACCCGATGGCCGAGTCGTAGGAGTACCGCCCGCCCACCCAGTCCCAGAAGCCGAACATGTTGGCCGGGTCGATGCCGAACCGGGTAACGCCCTCCTCGTTGGTGGACACGGCCACGAAGTGGCGGGCCACCGCCTCCTCCCCGCCGCCCACTCCCTCGAGCAGCCAGCGGCGGGCCGCGGTGGCATTGGTCAGCGTCTCGAGGGTGGTGAAGGTCTTCGAACTCACGACGAAGAGCGTCTCGGCCGGGTCCAGGTCGTGGGTCTTGGCGTAGAGGTCGACCGGGTCGATATTGGACACGAACCGGCACTCGATGTCCGGGGTGGCGTAGTCGCGCAGTGCCTCGTAGGCCATGGCCGGGCCCAGGTCGGACCCTCCGATACCGATGTTGACCACCGCGGTGATCCGCTTGCCGGTCTGCCCGGTCCACTCGCCGGACCGGATGCGGTCGGCCACGTCCCCCATCCGGTCGAGCACCCGGTGCACGTCGGCGACCACGTCCTGCCCGTCGACCTCGAGCGTGGTACCGCGCGGCATGCGCAGCGCCACGTGCAACACGGCACGGTCCTCGGTGGTGTTGATGTGGCGGCCCGAGAACATGGCATCCCGCCGCTCTTCGACCCCGGCACGGCGGGCCACCGCCATCAGGCCAGCCAGGGCGTCGTCGGTGACCCGGTGCTTCGAGTAGTCGAGCGAGAGATCCCCGGCCGTCACCGTCATCCGCGTACCCCGCCCGGGGTCGCCGGCGAAGAGCTCGCGCAGGTGCACCCCACGGATCACCTCGAAGTGGTCGGACAGCCGTTGCCACTCCTCGGTGCTGGGTACGTCCACCACATCACCGTTGAGATCCATGGTCCCTCGATTCCTTTTCATCGCCGTGGTCGCCGTGGTCGCCGTCGCGGCACCAACGACCTTAGACAGGATGCACCGGGGCGAGGAAGAAGATTACCCATTGATCACCTTCCAGTGACCTGGCGATCGCTCTTTGTTCACCTGCCCTCCGTAGGGTGAGTCCTGATGGCAGCGCATCCCAGGTCCCACTGCAGCCACCTCGCCCGGTCGGGCGGACGGTGTGTCGCATCGGGGTTGGTCGGGTGGCTCCGTCCGGAGGCCTGGCCTCCCCTGCCTCTCACGGCAACAGCACCGCATCCGGCTCCACCGGTGAGGCAACCCAGCAGCGGCGTGGCGGCCCGTGCGCGTAGACGCAACAACGCGCCGAGGACCTGCGCCCTGTTCCGGAGAGCGGGGGGCCGCTCGTGACCCTCGCTTTCCGCGAAGTCGAAGAAGGGACGCTCCCCCCCGCGACGCACCCGACCATCCTGATCATCGACGACGATCGGGCCTCGCGGGACTCGTTCGCCGCCATGTTGTCGGTCGAGGGGTTCGACGTGGTCACCGCCGACGGCGGAGACGAGGGGGTCGCCCTGCTCGTGTCGGCGCACCCGTCGCTGGTCCTGCTCGACATGCAGCTCGCCGACTCCCGGGGCCTCAGCGTGTTCCGGCAGATCAACGCCCTCTCGCCGGGGTTACCGGTGATCATGGTCACCGTCCGGGACGACGAGCTGGACGCAGTGCTGGCGCTCGAGGCCGGAGCGGCCGACCACGTCACCAAACCGCCGCGGCCGCGGGAGCTGACCGCCCGTATCCGGGCGGTGCTCCGTCGGGTGGGTCGTCCGGCCTGCTCCGAGGCCCCCGCCGTTCCGGTTTCCACCTACACGCTCGGACCGGTCTGCATCGACCTCTCGCTCCGGGAGACCACGGTCCGCCAACGACCGGTCGAGCTCTCCCGCAAGGAGTTCGACCTTCTCGCCCTGTTGATCTCCGAGGCAGGCCACGTCGTGACCCGACAGCAGTGCATGGACCGCATCTGGCGCGACCGCAAGGCTGGTGACAGCCGCACCCTCGACACCCACGTCAAGCGCCTCCGCAAGAAGGTCGAGTCCAATCCCGCCGATCCCGAGCACATCCTGACCGTCCGAGGGATCGGCTACCGCTTCAAGCCGTAGGAGTCCGCCCGGCGCCCCCTCGCCCATGTCCTCCCCCATTGGTCGACGTCCGGCGTGCGGGCGGACCCCTACGGCTTGAAACACCGGTGCACCCGCCGCCGCCCCGGCCCGCCTCCACCGGCGCAGGGCTGTGATCCACCCGACCCCGAAACGTTTACGGAACGATCACCCGGTGTTCGCCGGAGCGTCGGTCCCCGTTCACCTGGGCTTCCTACTGTCTGACAAGGAGGTAGTGACTTCATGGCCGCCGTCGGTGAGTGCATCAGGGTGCTGGTAATCGAAGACGAGGAGTCCTACCGCCTGGGACTCGCCTCGGGCCTCGGCCGCGAGGGGTTCGCCGTGGAGACGGCACCCGACGGCGCCGAGGGACTGCGCCTGTTCACCGACCACCCACCGGACATCGTCCTCCTCGACATGCTCCTCCCCGGGATGCACGGTATCGAGGTCTGCCGCCGGATGCGCGCCATCGCCCCGGTCCCCATCGTCGTGCTCAGTGCCGTCGACAGCGAGCTCGACGTGGTCCTCGGCTTCGAGCTGGGGGCGGCCGGCTACGTCACCAAGCCGTTCCGGCTGCGTGAGCTGGTGGCCCGCATGCACGCCATCCTCCGTCGCGTGTCCCCGCGCGTCGACCCCTCGGAGGTGATTGCGGTGGACCACCCGGCGGTCGTCCACGGGGTTGTCCCCGACGAGCAGCGCCCCGAGGCCGCCTTCGGATCCGTCGCCGTCGACTTCGTCCGCCGCGAGGTGACCGTCGACGGCCACCGGACCCACCTGTCTCGACGCGAATTCGACCTGCTGGCGGTGCTGCTCACCCCGGCCCGCCGGGTCCGCACCCGCGACGAGCTGATCGACCTGCTCTGGCCGGACCGGGACCTGTCGGACAGCCGCACGCTCGACACCCACGTCCACCGCCTACGCACCAAGCTCGAGCCCGACCCGGCCGACCCCCGGTACATCGTGACCGTGCGGGGCGTCGGCTTCCGGATCGACCCCGACGGGACACGGGTCGCCCCGCCCTCGCGCCAGGCGGTCGGCGCCGTCGCGGCGACGGCGCCGACGTTTCGCCGCGAGCCTCTCAGCGCCTAGTCACCGCAGCCGGCCCGCCCGGTTCAGCCGAAGCGGCCGTTGACGTAGTCGAGGGTGCGGGGGTCCGACGGCTCGCTGAACAGCCTGGCCGTCGGACCGACCTCGATGAGCTCGCCTGCCTTGTCTTCGCCCATCAACAGGAAGGCGCACCGGTCGGACACCCGCATGGCCTGCTGCATGTTGTGGGTGACGATGATGATGGTCACCCGGTGCTTGAGCTCGCCGATCAGCTCCTCGATGCGCTTGGTGGCGATCGGGTCGAGGGCCGAGGTGGGCTCGTCCATCAACAGCACCTCGGGCTCGACGGCCAGCGCCCGGGCGATGCACAGCCGCTGCTGCTCGCCACCCGACAGCGTGCTGGCATGGGCCTTCAGGCGGTCACGCACACTGTCCCACAGGGCGGCCGCGATCAGCGCCGATTCGGCCGCCTCGTCCAGGAGCGCCTTCTTCCGCACCCCGTTGAACCGGAGCCCGGCCACCGCGTTCTCGTAGATGCTCATGGTGGGGAAGGGGTTGGGCCGCTGGAACACCATGCCCACCCGCGTCCGCAGGAGGGTCGGGTCGGTGGAGTCCGCATTGACATCGGTGTCGCCCAGCAGGATGGTTCCGGTGACCGATGCCGACCGTTCGGTGTCGTGCAGCCGGTTGAGGGCACGGAGTAGGGTCGTCTTGCCCGAGCCGGAGGGGCCGATGAGGGCGGTGATCTCGCCCGGATACACGTCGAAGCTCACGGAGCGCACCGCGGTGCGGCCGGAGAAGGCCACAGCCACGTCCTGCAACCTCATGACCGGCTCGTCGGCGGGCGGCTCGTCGGTGCCCGATCCGAGGCCTTCGGCCACCTCCGGCGTCGGCGTCGGATCGATCATCGTCTCTCCCTCTGCAGAACCACCGCGAGCACGCGGCTCCCGACACTGAGCACCAGGACGACCACCATCAACAGCAGCGCCGCACCCCAGGCGATCTGGAGCAGATTGGCATAGGGCTGGCTGCTGTTGTTGTAGATGACCAGGGGCAGGGCTTCCATCGGCTTGGTGGGATTCCACTGTAGATACTGGTTGCCGAAGATGGTCAGGAGCAACGGTGCGGTCTCCCCCAGGCCCCTGGCCACGGCCAGGAGCACCCCGGTGGTGATGCCGGGGAGGGCAGCGGGGACCAGCACCCGGTGGGCGATGGTGGCCCTACGGGCACCGAGGGCCAGGGCTGCTTCGCTCAGATCACGCGGCACCCCGCGGATGGCGGTCTCGCCGGCCCGCATGATGACCGGCAGCATGATGAACCCGATGGCGAAGGCGCCCGCCAACCCGCTGTACTTGCCGGTGGTCTTCACGATGGCGATGTAGCCGAAGATCCCGATGGTGATCGAGGGCATGCCGGTCATGACGTCGGCGGTGAAGCGGACGGCGGCAGCGATGTTCCCGTCCGATTCGGCCAACGTCAGCCCGCACAGCAACCCGATCGGCACGGTCACCGCGGTGGCGAAGAAGCCGATCTCTGCGGTGCCGACGATGGCGTTCCACACCCCTCCCCCCGGGATGCCCTCGGGAACGGTCGACTGGGTGAAGAAGTCGGTGTTCCAGGCCGGGAGTCCTTTGACCACCACGTAGGCGATCACCGCCACCAGCGGAACGATGGCGATGGCCAAGAAGGCCCAGCAGATCCCGATGGCGATCCTCGAGGAGATCTTGCGCCGGCCCAACGAGGTTGCGGCAGCGTTCTGGATGGCCCGGCGCCGCTCGAGGATCGGGTCGGTCGAGGCGTCGAAGTTGAGGGTGGTCATGGCACTGCCATCGACGCGGCACCGGAACGGGCCGCGGAGCGGACCAGCACGCGGGCCACGGCATTGACGGTCACGCCGATCAACAATAGGACCAGGCCGGCGCCGAACAGGGCGCTGAGCTCGGTGCCGGTGGCCTCGCCGAAGTTGTTGACGATCAGGGCCGGAAGGGTTGATGCCGTCGACTTGACCGAGTGGGCGATATAGGGCGAGTTGCCGATGACCAGGGCCACCGCCACCGTCTCGCCGAGGGCACGGCCGGTGGCCAGGGTGAACGCGCCGAGGATGCCGGTACGGGCACCGGGCACGACCACCTTGCGCAGCACCTGCCAACGGGTGGCGCCGAGGGCCATCGCCCCTTCGACCTGCTCGGAGGGCACCACCGCCAGCACGTCCCTCGAGATGGCCACCATGGTGGGTAGCACCATCACGAAGAGGATGATACCGGCCAACAGCAGCCCGACCCCCTCATTGGGACCGTTGAACAGTCCGGTCCACCCGAGGATCGAGGTGAGGAAGGGCTCGACGTCCTCGCGGAACAACGGGGCGAGCACGATCAGCCCCCACAGGCCGTAGACCACGCTGGGCACCGCGGCGAGCAGCTCGACCGCAGACGACAGTCCCTGGCGCACCCGGTGGGGCACCAGGTAGGCGAGGGCCAGCGCGGTGCCGAGCCCGATGGGCAGGGCGAGCACCATGGCGATGGCCGTGGTCTCGACGGTCCCGAGGATGAACGGGAGCAGGCCGTACTTGTTGTGGGTCGGATCCCACGTCTTCTGGATGATCCACGAGAAGCCGAGGGTGGAGAAGGCCGGCCTGGCCTGGACGATCATCGAGATGATGAACCAGGCCACGAGGCCCACGAAGATGGCCCCCATGGCGGCGAGCAACCCGCGGTAGGCGCCGTTGGGAAGAGCGAAGCGGTTGCCCCGCTTCGCTCTTCCCGGCGGTGGCGTCTCGAGAGTGGTCACAGCGAACCTGTCAGCCCCTCATCGCAGATCGGATGTGGGCGGGCCTGCTCACTTGGTGAGCAGGACCTGCCCGGTCGGCCCGGTCACCGTCAGCAGCTGCGCACGGTTCTGGTTCTGCACGGCCGGCGGAAGCGCCACGTAGCTGAGGCTCGCGGCCAGGTCCTGGCCACCGCCGGTGTGGGTGGTCCAGTCGAGCACCTTCACCGCCTGGGCGCCGGTGGTGGCGCTGGTCTGCTTCTGCAGCAGGATGGCCCAGCTGTAGCCCGAGATGGGATAGCTGGCCGCACCCGGCTCGTTGACGATCGAGAAGTCGGTCGGCGACACGTTGACCTTCTGGTCGGCGTCCGCAGCCACCGAGGCCAGCGTCGGGGTCACGAAGACACCGGCTGCGTTCTTGACGGAGGCATAGGTGAAGTTGTTCTGGATGGCGTAGGCCAGCTCCACGTACCCGATGGAGTACGGCGTCGACTTGATGCTTGCGGCCACGCCCGAGTTCTTCGGCGACTGCACGGCCGACGACGGCCAGGCGATGGTCTTGGAGGCGCCCAGGGTCCACGTGGTCGGGTTGGCCGACTTCAGGTAGTCACTGAAGATGTAGGTGGTGCCCGAGCTGTCGGCCCGCACTACGGGGACGATGGCGTTGGACGGGAGGCTGACGCCCGGGTTGAGGGCGGTGATCTGCGAGGCGTTCCACGTGGTGATGGTCCCGTCGAAGATGCCGGCGAGGGTGGGGCCGTCCAGCCGGAGGCGATTGGTGACCCCGGGGATGTTGTAGGAGATCGAGACGCCGCCGAGGATGTCGGGAACCTGGATGACCGGTCCAGCCGAGGCGGGCACCTTGGCCAGGTCCGAGGCGGCCATGGGGACGTCGGAGGCGGCGAAGTTGACCGTTCCGGCCTCGAAGGCGGTGATGCCGGCGCCGCTGCCCACGCCCTGGTAGTTGACCTGCAGGCCCTGGTTCTTCGAGGTGTAGGTGTAGAAGGCCTTGGTGAAGAACGGCTGGACGAAGGTCGAGCCCGAGGCGTTGAGGGTGCCGGCCGGGGCCTTCAGGTCGGCGGCGAGGTAGGCAGCGTTGCCGGCGCTGATGGTGCCCCCGGGAGGGGCGGTGGTGGTGGTCGAGGTGGTGGTGGATGAACTGCATGCCGCCAGCAGTACGCCCAGTGCAACCAGGCCGGCAGCCAGCAGAGGCGCCGCCCTCCGCTGCGGTCGTGTCGTCGTCTGTCCGGGTGTTCCAACGTCCACTGGTGGTCTGACCTCCATGTTCGCCGTGCCCGGGTACGTGTATCGACCCAGGTCGGGGGCGCACGACGCGTCCACCTCCGACCGTATCCACCGGAGGTGAACGCCGGGACAATCTGCGGTGAACGAGGTGCGAACATCAGGTGCTCTTGCGATGAACTCGCCGGCCCGTGACGCGAGTGGGACAGCGCTACCGATCGGGCTATTGACCAGGGGTGGCATTGCGCCACGGTGTCGGAGGGGAATACACGTTCGATTCTCCTGTTGTTCTCTGCGCAGCGTGTAACACCGGATTCGACCATGGAGGAACGATGGACCCAGCGAACGAGAACCTGCCGCTCTTGCCCCTGACCTCGGGGGTGATGCTCCCGGGCATGGTGTTCACCATGGCCCTCGAGTCGGACGAGGCCCGCGCCGCGGCCGAGGCGGCCGAGGCGGCCGGAGGCAGGCTGGTGATCGTCCCGTTCATCGACGGGCGGTACGCCAGTGTCGGGGTCGTCGCCGAGCTGATGGAAAGCGGTGAGCTCCCCGGCGGCCTCTCCGCGGTGGCCGTGCGCGGGATCGAGCGTGCCCGGCTGGGCACGGCGGTGCCGGGTACGGGCCAGGCCCTGTGGGTGGAAGTCGAGGTCGTCGACGAGCCGTCCGCCCCCGACGAGGCCCACGAACTGGCCCGCGAGTACCGCGCCGTGCTGGAGAACATCCTGCTGTCGAGGGGCGCGGGCCGGCTGGCCGAGCGCCTGGCCGACGTGACCGAGCCGGGCCGGATGGCCGACATGTCCGGCTACTCGCCGGACTTGTCGCTCGCCCAGAAGGTCGAGGTCCTGGAGACCGTCGACGTCGCGGCGCGACTGCGCCTGGTGATCGCCTGGGCCCGTGAGGTACTGGCCGATCTCACCCTGCGCGAGCGGATCAAGACGGATGTGGAGGAGGGCATGGAGAAGACGCAGCGCGAGTTCCTGCTGCGCCGCCAGCTGGAGTCCATCCGCAAGGAGCTGGGCCAGATCGGCTCGGACGACGAGGAGGCACCGGACGACTACCGCGCCAAGGTCGAGGCCCGTGACCTGCCCGACGCTGTGCGCAAGGCGGTCGACCGGGAGGTCGACAGGCTGGAGCGGATGAGCGAGCAGAACCCCGAGCACGGCTGGATCCGGACCTGGCTCGACACCGTCCTCGAGCTGCCCTGGGGCGAGGAGTCCGAGGACCGGTTGGACATCGCCGAGGCGTCACGCATCCTCGACGAGGACCATGACGGGCTGGCCGACGTCAAGGACCGCATCCTCGAGCACCTGGCGGTCCGCAAGCTGCAGGCCGAGCGCGGCCTGGCGCCGGTCGGCGGACGCGGGGCCGGAGCCATCCTGGCACTGGTGGGGCCCCCGGGGGTGGGGAAGACCTCGCTGGGCGAGTCGGTGGCCCGGGCCCTGGGGCGCTCGTTCGTCCGGGTCGCACTGGGCGGCGTGCGCGACGAGGCGGAGATCCGCGGCCACCGCCGCACCTACGTGGGCGCCCAGCCGGGCCGGCTGGTGCGCGCCCTGCGCGAGGCCGGCACGATGAACCCGGTCATCCTCCTCGACGAGGTCGACAAGCTGGGGGCCGACTACCGGGGCGATCCGTCGTCAGCCCTGCTGGAGGTCCTCGATCCGGCGCAGAACCACACCTTCCGCGACCACTACCTCGAGGTCGAGCTCGACCTCTCCAAGGTGCTGTTCCTGGCCACTGCCAACATGGTCGACACCATCCCCGGGCCCCTGCTCGACCGGATGGAGATCATCCGGCTCGACGGGTACACCGAGGACGAGAAGGTCTCCATCGCCCGCAACCACCTGATCGGGCGCCAGCTCCAACGCGCCGCCCTGGCCGAGGACGAGGTGGTCGTCACCGACGACGCCCTGCGGACCATCGTGGCCGACTACACCCGCGAGGCAGGGGTGCGCTCGCTCGAGCGGGAGCTCGGCAGGCTCCTGCGCAAGGTGGCGGCGCGCATCGCCGGAGGCGACACCACCCTGACGCTCAGCATCGACACTGCGGACGTCCGCGACTGGCTCGGCCGGCCGCGCTTCTTCTTCGAGGCCGCCGACCGCACGGCCGTTCCCGGGGTTGCCACCGGCCTGGCCGTGACCGGCACCGGCGGGGACGTCCTCTACGTGGAGGCGTCGATGATGGACGGGCCGGAGGGGCTGACCCTGACCGGGCAGCTGGGCGACGTGATGAAGGAGTCGGCGGAGATCGCCCTGTCCTACGTGCGGTCGCACGCCGAGCAGCTCGGCATCGACCCGGCCGCCTTCGCCGGCAAGCGGTTCCACCTCCATGTGCCAGCGGGCGCCATCCCCAAGGACGGGCCGTCGGCGGGGGTCACCATGACCACCGCCCTGGTCAGCCTGCTCCGGGGCGAGCCGGTGGCCTCGGTGGTGGGCATGACCGGGGAGGTCACCCTGCAGGGCCGGGTGCTGCCCATCGGCGGCGTGCGCCAGAAGGTGCTGGCCGCCCACCGCGCCGGGCTGACCACCGTGGTGCTGCCGGTCCGCAACGGCCCCGACCTCGAGGACGTCCCCGAGGCGGTGCGCAGCGAGATGACGTTCCCTCTCGCCTCGGACATCGGGGAGGTGCTCGACGCCGCCCTGGCCCCGGCCGCGACCGCTCGGTCGGACACTCCCTCGGGGGGACGGCTGGCCGCCTGATCCGGTTCGCCTCCCCGCCGGGCCCTACGACCCGCCGAGGAACCCGGTGATGATCCGGGCCAGCTCGAGCGGTCGATCACCCTGGATGCTGTGGCCGGCGCCGTCGACCACCACCACCTCGTCGGACGGCCGGCGGCGGCGGAACTCGGCCACGTCGGCGTCGTCCACCACCGGCGAGAGGCTCCCCCGCGCCAGCAGCACGGGCACCCCGATCCGCTCGAGGACGTCCCACTGCCATCCGAAGTCGACCCGCTCCACGTGGAGCCCGGTCGTGGAGGCGGGACGGCCCATCTGATGCCGCCACGTCCATGTGCCGTCCTCGCGCCGGACGGCGTTGTGGAGCACGCCCCGGCGGAGGGAGGAGACGGACCGGGTGGGGTTGAACCGGATGGTCCGCTCGAGTATCTCGTCGAAGGAGGCAAACGTCTCCGGGCCCGCCAGGAAGGCGGCGATGTCCGATGCCTTGTCGCGGTCGACCCCGGGGGTGATGTCGACCAGCAACAGTCTGCGCACCAGGTGGGGGTGGCGGTCGGCCAGGGCGATCGACGTCGCTCCCCCGAGGGACATGCCGATGACCATGTCGGCGTGCCCGGCCAGCACACCGATGGTGACGGCGACATCGTCGGCCATCGAGGCGGGGTCGAGGAAGGCCGAGTCCCCGGGCCAGTCGGAGTGGCCGTGACCGGGCAGGTCGACGGCCACCAGGGGCTGGCCGAGGGCCAGAGCCACCGTGTCCCAGGTGTGGGCGTTCTGCCCCCCGCCGTGCAGGAACACCAGCTCGGGCGGTTGCTCACCCCACACCAGCGCGCTCACCCGACGGCCGGGGGCCACCTCGACGAACTCTCGTCGGACCGTGGGTGGGCCCGTCCATTCGAGCCCGGCCTCTTCCCCGTTCTCGTGGAACAGCGAGAACTCGTCATAGTCCGCGGGTCCCCTACTGCTCGCACCGTCGGCGCTCATCCAGGTTCCTCCTTCGACGCATGACCCAATGCCGACACCAGTTCGCCGAGGGTGTCCTCGGCCACCAGGTAGGGCGTGTAGAAGCCCACCCGGTCCACCAGCCCGCCGAACCGCGCCACGATCTCCGCGGCCACCTCCTTGGGCGAACCCACCGCGGCGAGGGTGACCAGCATGGCATCGTCGATCCTCCCGGGCATCTCCTCCCACCGGTCCGACTTCGAGAGCGCATTGAGCTCGGCTTGCAGGTCCTCCCACCCTTCCACCTCGAGCACCGGCCGATAGGCGGGAGTGGACGCGTAGAACGACAGCAGCCAGCGCCCGGCCCGGCGGGCCGTCTCCAGCTCGGCCTCGTCCCGCCCGCAGCACACGATGACCTCGCCGGTCACCGTGAGGTCGCGCCGGGCCCGGCCGCCCCTGGCGAGGCCCTCGGCGATGGCGGGGAGGGTCCGCTGCCGGAAGTGGGCGGCGGTGTTGAAGGGCATGACCAGGACCCCGTCGGCCACCTCGGCGGCCAGGCGCACCATCTGGGGGCCCAGCCCGCCCAGGGCGATGGGCGGCAGACCGAAGGGATTCGGCCCGGGGTTGAACATGGGCGGCATCAGGGTGTGGGAGGTGAACTCACCCCGGAAGTCCAGCTGTTCGCCCGTCTCCCAGGCGGCGAAGATGGCACGCAGCGCCCCGACGACCTCACGCATCCGGGCCACCGGGCGTTCGAACCCGGCCCCGTAGCGCTTCTCCACCTGGGCCCGGATCTGCGAGCCAAGCCCCAGGGTGAACCGCCCCTTCGACAGGAGCTGGAGGTCGTAGGCCTGATGGGCCAGCTGCACCGGGTTGCGCGGGAAGGCGATGGCGACATTGGTCGCCAACTCGAGGGAGGTGGTGGCCTGCGCGGCCAGCACCAGCGGGGTGAACACGTCGTGGGGGCCCTCGAAGGTGAAGGCCCCGTCCACCCCGAGGGCCTCGAGCCGGCGGGCGTGGTCGGCCGCCTCCTCGAGGCCCGACAGCATGGTGTCGATCCTCATCGGCCGGCTACGGGACCCGCCCCGTCAGGTCCGGGGCAAGGTACGCTTGGGGAGGCGGCCACGGCCACATGCTGCCACTCGCCGGCACCCGGCGCTCTCGGAACGCGACCGGGTCCACCACAGTGACACACTGTGGGGCATGTCACCGATCTACTGCACCCCAGACGAAGCCGCTGCGCTGATCCGCACGCGGGACACCATCGGCTTCGGCTTGGGCCCGGCCAATCCCGATGCCTTCTTCACCGCCCTGGGGCGGCGCGACGACTGGGAGGACCTGCTGTTCGGCGGTGCGCTCCTCCTCGGGTTCTACCCGGTACTGGCCCACCCCAACGTGACCTATCGGTGCGGCTTCTTCGGGCCGGCCGAGCGGATGATGCTGGCCCAGGGGGCCAACATCGACCTGGTCCCGGGAGGGTTCCGCCAGATGGGCCCCATCCTGCGACGTTACGCGCCGCGGGTGATGACCGCCCAGGCGGCGGCGCCAGACGCCGACGGTATGGTCAACCTCTCGCTGGCCGTGGGTGGGTCCATGAAAGAGCTGATCATGGCCGGACAGGATCCCGAACGCCTGCTGGTCATCGAGGTCAATCCCCACCTGCCCCGCACCTCATCGCTTCCGCCCGAGTACACCAACACCCTCCCCCTCGACCTGGTCGACGTGGTGATCGAGAACGACGCACAGCCCTTCACCCTGCCCGAGGCTCCGACCGACGAGATCGACGACGCCATCGCCACCCAGGCCCGCGCGTACATCACCAACGGCGCCACCCTGCAGATCGGCATCGGGGCCGTCCCCAACATGGTGGCCTCCAAACTGGCCGAGAGCCCCGGCGGCGGGTACGGCGTCCACAGCGAGATGTTCACCGACGGCCTGATGAAGCTGCACCAGGCCGGCAAGGTCACCAACGATGCCAAGGGCCTGTTCGACGGGGTGTCGGTCACCACCTTTGCCCTCGGCTCGGCGGAGCTCTATGCCTGGCTCGACGGCAACGAGCAGGTCGCCTTCCTGCCCGTCGAAGTCGTCAACGACCCCACGGAGATCGCCAAGAACAACGCCTTGGTGTCGATCAACGGCGGGCTGAGCGTCGATCTGTACGGGCAGGTGGTGGCCGATCACATCGACGGCAAGCAGATCTCCGGTGTCGGTGGCCACGAGGACTTCGTGGCCGGCGCCGAGATGCGCCTCGACGACCACTCGCTGATCTGCCTGCGCTCGACGGCGGTGTCCAAGGACGCCGCCCGCTCGAGGATCGTCCCGCTCCTACCGGAGGGATCGGTGGTCTCCACGCCGCGCCACCACGTGGCCGTCATCGTGACCGAGTACGGGAGCGCCGACCTCTCCGGCCTCACCGAGCGCGAGCGGGCGGAGGCCATGATCGGCCTCGCCCATCCCGACTTCCGGGACGAGCTGGCCGCGGTGGCCGCCACCATCGGCCGCCACTGACCTTGGTGGTCGACCACTCGGTCCGGCCGACACTCACCCTCGCCACCTTCAACGTCCACATGGGCGTCGACGGGTGGGGAAGCCCGTTCGATGTGGTGGCGGAGTGCGCCGCCCTCGACGCCGACATCCTGATCATGCAGGAGTCGTGGGCACCCGACCACGGGGGACCGAGCACCGCCTCGTCGGTGGCGCAGCAGCTCGACTACCCGACGGTGGTCGAGGAGGGCCTGGCCCACGGGCGCCTGTTCGCCCCGATCCCGACCACCAGCCGGCGCTGGTCCCCGCGGTTCGGCCAGCTCCGCAAGACGCTCCGTCTCGACAGGGAGCGCTTTCGGACGACCGCCGGCCCGAATGACCGTGCCTGCGTCGCCGGGGAGTGGGGCCTGGCCCTGTTGGCACGCGTCCCCGTGCGCGACGTCGGGGTGATCCGCCTCGGCCGGTTGCGTCGCGATCCGGCCCGGCGGGCCGTGCTCACCTGCACCACCGATCTCGGAGGCCGCGAGGTCTCGGTGTACGGCACCCATATGTCGCACCTCACCCACTGGTCACCCGCCCAGTACCGGCTGCTGGGCAAGAAGCTGCCTGCCCCCGACCGGGCGGCGGTTCTGGCCGGCGACATGAACCTGTGGGGACCGCCGGTCAATTCGTTCTTTCCGGCGTGGCGCCGGGCCGTCACCGGGCGCACCTGGCCCGCTCACCGGCCCCACAGCCAGCTCGACCACGTGCTGATCACCGAGGCCCTGTCGGTCGACAGCGCCCGGGTCGCCACCCGGTCGGGATCCGACCATCGGCCGGTGGTGGTGCGGCTCGCACTTTCCTAGGCCGGGCAGGAACAACGTCTCCACGTCGGGGTAGCGTCGGGCCATGACCGACGCCCTGCAGGGATTCGAACACACCACCTTCACCGCCGAAGGAGACTCCCGGGCCGTCTACCGGACCGGGTCGGGGCCCGCCGTCATCGTGATCAGCGAAATACCGGGCATCACCCCCAACGTGGCCCGGTTCGCCCGCTTCGTGGCCGATGCGGGCTTCACCGCGGTGATGCCCCATGTGTTCGGCGACGACGGGCGCGCCGTGTCCAACGGGTACGCTGCCGGTTCGCTCGCCCGGGCGTGCATCTCCCGCGAGTTCACCGTCCTGGCCTTGGGCAAGACCAGCCCCATCACCACGTGGCTGCGGGCGCTGGCCGCCCACGAGCACGGCCGGTGCGGCGGCCCGGGCGTGGGTGCGGTCGGGATGTGCTTCACCGGGGGGTTCGCCCTGGCCATGATGGTGGACGACGTGGTGCTGGCCCCCGTGCTCAGCCAGCCGTCGCTCCCCTTTCCGGTCAGCAAGGCCCATCGGCGCTCCATCGGCGTCTCCGAGGCCGATACCAGGCGGATCCAGGAACGGGCTCTGGCGGGCACCTGCGTCCTCGGGCTCCGCTTCACCGGGGACAAGCTGAGCCCACCGGAGCGGTTCGAGCACCTCCGCGAGCTGCTCGGCGACGCCTTCGTCGCCGTCGAGCTCGACTCGTCACCCGGCAATCCCCATGGACATCGGAAGACCGCCCATTCGGTGCTCACCGAGGACCTCGACGACCGGCCCGGCACACCGACCCGCGCCGCCCTCGACCAGGTGCTCGAGTTCTTCGCGAAACGCCTGGGCGGATGAACCCGCTGGCCGAGGCCTGGCGGGGGCGCGGCCGGGTGGTGAGGCTGTGCGACCGGCAGATCTTCACCGTCGACCTCCCGGCGCAGGGCACCGCGCTCCTCCCGCCGTTGCTGGTCCTCCACGGCTTCCCCACCTCGTCCTTCGACTTCCACCGGGTGGTGGGAGGGTTGGCTGCCCACCGCAGGGTGATCCTGTTCGACATGCTCGGCTTCGGCCTGTCCGAGAAACCGGATGTCGCCTACCGGCTGGCAGCGCAGGCGGACCTCGCCGTCGCACTCACCGCCTCCCTCGAGATCGACCGGCTGGGCCTGCTCACCCACGACATCGGCGACACGGTGGGCGGCGAGCTCCTGGCCCGCCAGATGGAGGGCCGCTGGGACGTGGAGATCACCGACCGCGTGCTGGCCAATGGGAGCATCTACATCGAACTGGCCCACCTGAGTGCCGGCCAGGTGTTCCTGCTCGACCTGCCCGACCGGCGCCTCGACGATGATGCCCTGGTCGACCGGTCGACCGTGCTGGCCGGCCTGGCCGCCACCCTCGGCCCCGGAGCCGCGGTCGACGACGACGAGGCCGGCGCCCAGTGGGAGATGATCGCCCACCTCGAGGGACATCGCCTGCTCCCCCGGACCATCCGATACATCGAGGAGCGCAGACACAACGAGGCTCGGTTCACGACAGCGATCGAGGAACATCCCTCTCCGCTCACGGTGGTGTGGGGCGACGACGACCCGATCGCGGTGGTGGCCATGACCGGCCGCCTGCTCCGGGCCCGGCCCGACACCGGGCTCCACCTGTTGGACCGGGTCGGCCACTATCCGATGATCGAAGCTCCCGACCGGTTCCTCGACGCCCTGGCGCCCGCGTCCCGCTGAGAGGGGCCGGCGCACCGGTGCCGCCAGACCTATGCGGTGGCGACGACCTCGCCGTGGAGCACGGCGAACCAGCCGTCCGGTGACGAAGCCCAACGGCGCCAGGCCGCGGCGAACGACACCAGATCCTCGTCCGTGGCGATCCGGTGGGCGAGCAGCTGCTCGGCCAACGCCGACTGGGTGAACCGGTCGGCCCACAGGCCGCCCCACCACCCGCGGTCCTCCGGCGTGGCGAAGCACCAGGCGGACGCGGACGCCACCACCTCGGTGAACCCGGCACGGTGGGCCCAGTGGAGCAATCGGCGCCCGGCATCCCAATTCGCCCCGTTGTCGCGGGTCAGTTCGCCGTAGGCGGCCAAGGCGCGCCGGAGCTCCGGGTCGTCGGGGAAGAAGGTCATCACCGGGTAGTCCGAGTCGCGGGCGGCCACCTGTCCACCCGGTCTGCACACCCGCCGCATCTCCCTGAGCGCAGCCACCGGGTCGCCCAGGTGCTGGAGCACCTGGTGGGCGTGGACCACGTCGAACGCCCCGTCCGCGAAGGGCAGGTGGAGGGCGTCGCCGACCTCGAACGACAGCGACGGCAGACCGGCGTCGACCGACGCGTCACGGGCCAGGGCCACCACCGCGGCGGCGGCATCGATGCCGACCGCCCGGCCCGGCGCCACCCGGCGGGCCAGATCGATCGTGATGGTGCCCGGTCCGCACCCGACGTCGAGCAGGGACCGGCCCGGCTGCAGGTAGGCCAGCAGGTACCCGGCCGAGTTCTCGGCGGTGCGCCACCGGTGGGACCGCAGGACACTGTCGTGGTGCCCGTGGGTGTAGCGCGCGTCGGTCATCCCCCCAGCATGACCACTACCCGGTCACACCACCCACCGGGCGGCCGTCCTCGAGATAGGTCAACCCGGTCCCCCCGAGCACCTGGCCCACCCGGCGCCCCACCGGCCCGCTCAACAGGCTGGCGGCCTCGTCGGGCCCGACCCACCGGCAGTCCTCGATCTCCTCGGCCTGCAACACGATGTCCCCGTGCGCGAGGTCGTCGATCGGACCGCAGTCGAACACGAAGCGCATGCCTCCCGGTCGGTCCGACTTCGGGTGCAGGAAGTCCACGCAGACCAGTCGGCCCGAGGTCACCGTCAGGCCGGTCTCTTCGCGCACCTCCCGCCGGCACGCCTCCCACGGTGACTCCCCGTCGGCCTCGACCTGCCCCCCGGGTATGGTCCACCCGGCCTTGTAGTTCGGCTTCAGGATCAGGATCCGGCCCACGTCGTCGTGGATCAGGGCGCCGGCGGAGGCGGGGATGCGCGGGAGCCCGAACTCGTCCACCACCCCATCATCGCCGAATTGCGCCGGCGGCGGTGCCACTATCGGCCCATGTCCACTCTCTTCACCCACCATCCCCATCCCGAGACCCTCGGCCGTCTCTTCGCACAACCTGACCATCATCGTTGCGTGGGTGTCGAGCAACTTCCTCCAGTTGGTACTGCTCCCCATCATCATCGTGGGCCAGAACATCCAGGCCAAGGCCGCCGATGCCCGGGCCGAGGCCACCTACAAGGACGCCGATGCCGTCCTCCACGAGGCCATTGAGATCCAGAAGCACCTCGAGGCCCAGGACCAGGCCATCGAGAGGATCCTCGCCAGGGTCGCCTCCGACGGGCCCACACCGCCGCCGGCCGTCACCGGCTGAGCGCGGGGCCGGGGGGGCTGGCACGTTTCGGACGGTGCTGGCAGACGCAGGATCTGCGGCGACTGCTCGGCCTCGGCGCACGGGTGTGCTTCCCGTGTTCAGGATGGCTGACGATTGTGGAGAGCGTGTGACGCCCCACAGGCGCGCACTCAGACCCGGGCCATGTTGTCGAAGCGGGTGTGGTGCCCGATGAAGGCCAGCCGCTGCACACCGGTGGGACCGTTGCGGTGCTTGGCCACGATGACCTCCGCGGTGCCCTGGCTCTCGGTCGATTCGGGGTTGTAGATCTCGTCCCGGTAGATGAACATCACCACGTCGGAGTCCTGCTCGATGGAGCCGGACTCTCTCAGGTCGGCCAGCATCGGGCGCTTGTCCTGGCGCTGCTCCAACCCGCGGGACAGCTGGGACAGTGCCACCACCGGCACCTCGAGCTCGCGGGCGAGGATCTTGAGGCCGCGGCTGATCTCGGACACCTCGACCTGGCGGTTCTCCGCGCCGTGCCGTCCGGTCATCAACTGGAGGTAGTCGACCACCACGAGACCCAGCCCCTCGCGGCTCTTGAGCCGCCGGGCGCGGGCGCGGATGTCCATGACCGTGAGATTGGGATTGTCGTCGATGAAGATGGGCGCCTCGCTCATCCGGCTGATGGCGTTGCCCACCTTGGCCCAATCGGCCTCGCGCAGATTGCCCGTGCGCATCCGGTTGGCATCGACCCGTGCCTCCGAGCCGAGGAGGCGCTGCGTGAGCTCCATGTGGCTCATCTCCAAGGAGAAGAGCAGCGTCGGGACGTGCAGCTTGATGCCGGCGTGGGCGACCAGGCCCAGCGCGAAGGCCGTCTTCCCCATCGACGGCCGGGCGCCGACCACGATCAGATTGGAGGGCTGCAGCCCCGAGAGCAGTTCGTCGAGGTCGGTGTACCCCGTGGCCAGTCCGGTGATCGAATCACCCTGGTCGTAGAGGCGCTGCAGGTGGTCGAGGCCGTCGCCGAGGAGGTCCTGCAGCGGGGTCATCGAGTCCACCACCCGACGCTGGGCCACGTCGAACACCAGGCTCTCCGCCCGGTCCAGCACATTGGACACGTCCGCCGGGACGCTGTAGCCCAGTTCGGTGATCTCGCCGGCCACCGACACCAGCCTCCGCAGCAGGGCCAACTCCTCGATGATCCGCGCGTAGTACTCGGCATTGCCGATGGACGGCGTGTTGGCCTGCAGCGAGACGAACACCGAAGGGTCACCGATGGTCTCGAGCAGCTCGCGTCGCCGGAGCTCCTCGGTCACCGTCACCCAGTCCGCCGGCTCCCCTCGGCTGAACAACGAGGTGATGGCATCGAAGATGTGGCCGTGGGACGTCTTGTAGAAGTCCTCGGGGTTGCAGACCTCCATAGCGATAGCGATGGCGTCCCGTGACAACAGCATGGCGCCGAGGAGCGACTCCTCGGCCTCGAGGTTGTGGGGGGGGACCCTGCCGGCCGGGGTGCCGTTCCCACCTCGAGGGGAGAGAAACTGCCGGGGTCGCGTGTCGTCAAAGGCTTGAACCATGATCCCTCAACCCTCGTCCATCCGGCCTGTGGAGCGTAAGCCCATCTTCCTGAGGAAATGGCCGTCCGATGCTGTGGACGGACGGTGGACAAGGCCGGCTCGGCTGCGGACAGGACGGATCACTCCGTCATCATCCCAGGGAGGTGTGACGCCCGGGTGCATGCCCCGGGCCACGCCCTCGGCGGGCGTGCCGGCGCTCAGGCGTCGGCCGCGACGTTCACGGTCAGTTCGAACACCACGCCGCCCACCAGCTCGACACGGACGTTGTGCTCGCCTACCGTCTTGATCGGTTCGTCGAGAACCAGGTCCTTCCGATCGACGACGGCCCCTGTCTGCGCCTCGACATGGCGCACGATGTCGGCCGCGGACACCGAGCCGAACAGCCGCTCGCCGGTGGCGCGCGCGCCGATGGTGATCACGTTGCCCACCAGGGTGCGCGCCACCGTCTCGGATCCCCCGCGGTCGCGGGCGTCGCGGAGGTCCCTCGACCGTCGCATGGCCGCAGCCTGGCTCTCGACGCCGGGGCTGGCCACGATGGCCTTGCCGGCCGGGAGCAGATGGTTGCGGGCAAACCCACCCGAGACATCGATGATGTCGCCGCGCTTGCCCACACCGTCGACATCGCTACGCAGCAGGACTTTCATCAGCCCTCTCCGTCCTCGGCAACCGCTCCCTCGACCACGACGATCTCCTCGCCGTCCTCGAGTTCCACGACCTCCACGTCGAACACCTCGACCTCGTCCACCGGCTCGGCGGCGACGACATCGGGCAGCTCGGAGGAGGCCGCGTCGGCCGACAGGGTGCGCTCCTCCTCCCGGCCCCTGCGGGGCCCGGAGCCGCCGGCGCCCGCATAGCCGCCCTCGCGACCGCCGCGACCGCCGCGACCGCCGGGGCGCTCGGTGGTGGTGCGCTGCGTGTACGGGAGCAGAACCAGCTCGCGCGCCGTCTTGATGGCGATGGCCACGTCACGCTGGTGCTGGGTGCAATTGCCCGACACCCGGCGGGCACGGATCTTGCCGCGGTCGCTCATGTACTTCCGGAGCATGCCGACATCCTTGTAGTCGACCCACTCCACCCGGTCCTTGCACAGGGCACAGGGCTTCTTCTTGATGCGCCGGCCGGTGTCCTTGGGGGAACGCCGGGTGGTGCCTCCACGATCGTTGTTGCGCGCCATGACTAGAAAGGCTCCTCGCTGTATCCGTATCCTTGGGATTCGGCGGCTCCGCCGGAGCCGCCGCTCGACGGCGACGCGCTACGTCCGCCGCCACCGGAGGGACCGCCGTCGCCGGGGGTACGCCGTTCATTCTTCGTCACCTGGGCGGTCGCCCAGCGGATGCTCGGGCCGATCTCATCGGCCACCACCTCCACCTTGGACCGCTTGTCGCCGTCGGGCGTCTCCCAGCTCCGCTGCTCGAGCCGACCGGTCACGATCACCCGCGAGCCGCGGGAGAGGCTCTCGGCTGCGTTCTCGGCCATCTCTCGCCAGCACACCACGTCGAAGAAGGAGGTGGCCTCCTCCCACTCCTGGGTCTGGCGGTTCTGCCAGCGGCGGTTGACGGCCAGGCCGAAACTGGCCGTGGCCTGCCCGGTGTTGGTGAACCGCAGTTCGGGGTCACGGGTGATGTTGCCGACCAGGGTGACCGAGTTGCCGTTGGCCATGCTCAGGCCTCCTTCGCGGACGCAGCAGCCACAGCCCGACGCCCGGCCACCTTGTCAGGGAGCCGGATGACCTTGTGGCGGAGCACCTCGTCGGCCAGGACGAAGACCCGCTCCATGTCGGCGACCGCCGGCGGCTCGGCCGTCAGCTCGATCACGACGTAGTAGCCCTCGCGCTTGTGCTGGACCTCGTAGGCGAAGGTGCGCCTGCCCCACCGCTCGACGCGGCCGGGGTTGCCCCCCTTGGCCCGGAGCGCCTCGAGGGCCCGGTCGAGGGCCCCGTTGACCGCTGCCTCGTCGGCACCGGTGTCGAAGATAACCATTGTCTCGTATGGCCGCATCGGCGGCTCACCTCCCTCTGGATCGGGCGACGCTGTGCCCGAGCCCCACGGCGTGGGGCAGGTCGGAACTGGATGGGCCACCAGATCGGTGGCCGGAACAACCGGAGTACCTTAGCCGGTACTCAGTGGTAGACCTCCGCGTCGGCGGGAAAGACCCCCGAGCGCACGTCGGCGGCGTAGGCGGCGACCGCCGCCGTGGCCTCTTGCCCCAGTTCGGCATAGCGGCGCACGAACCGGGGCGTGGTCGGGTTGATCCCCAGCAGATCGTGCAGGACGAGGACCTGCCCGTCGCAGGCCGGTCCGGCCCCGATGCCGATGGTGGGCACGTCGAGCGCCTCGGTGATCGCCGCCCCCACCGCCGCGGGCACCCCTTCGACGACCACGGCGAAGCAGCCGGCCGCGACCAGGGCCTTCGCGTCCACAGCCAGCGAGTGGGCCGCGGCGTCGGTCCGGCCCTGGACCTTGTAGCCACCCATGGTGTGGATGGATTGTGGCGTGAGCCCGAGGTGGCCCATCACCGGTATCTCGGCGGCGACCAGCCCCTCGATCATCGGCACCCGGTTCGCACCTCCCTCCAACTTGACCGCGCCGGCGCCGGCCCGGATGAGGGTGGCCCCGTTGCGGACCGTGTCGACCACGTCGAGGTGGTAGCTCAACCAGGGGAGGTCGCCCACGACCAGGGCCTTCGGCCTGGCCCGGGCCACAGCCGCCGTGTGGTGGGCCATGTCCTCGACGGTGACCTGCAGCGTGTCCTCGTAGCCCAGCACGTTGTTGGCCACCGAGTCGCCCACCAGGATCAGGTCGACCCCGGCCGCATCGGCGATGCGGGCACCGGGAGCGTCGTACGCGGTGACCATCACCAGGGGAAGGTGGCCGTCACGCCGCTTGGCGGCGCGTACGACAGGGACGGTCACCGGCGTGGACCGGGGCTCGGGCATGTGGATCCTCCTGATCGACCGTCCAGCGCCCGGGGGCTGCCGGCGGCATGGGGGGCGGCATGGGGGGGCCGCCACGGAGCACGACGTACTGCCGCTTCCAGCGTAGTTGGCCGCCGGGCTGTCAGTTGGTCCGGTCGCGCCGCGGCCGGCGGGCCACTGCTTCCACCCCGGCACCGGCGGGGTACATGCGGGACAGGTGGTTCCACGAGCAGTCGGTGCACACCTCGATCACGTAGCAGACCACCGGCTCCTTACGCCGCCAGTAGCGGGTGAGCTCGGCCTCGGTGGCCACGCACCGCCCGCCCGGCGGCAGGCGCGAACCGAAGACGAAGGTGACATCGACCAGGTCCGACTCTTCGCAGATGGGGCACTGTTGGCCCATGGGCCGGCCCAGGTTGCGGGCGGCCCGCAACAGCTCGGGGTGGGCATCGCAGACATCGAGCCTGGACAGGCGGCCCTTCCGGTACTCGCGGATGACCGCGTTGCGGGCGAGAAGGTACTCGACGCGTCCCCCGGTCGGGGAGGTCTGCACGCCCTCGATCCCTCCGGGTCGCAAGCTCACCTGGCCAGGGTACCGCCTGGACCGGCCGATCAAAAGGTTCGCCGTCCCGGTGCAGCGCAGCGCGGGCCGTCGGTACGCCGCCCGGGCCGGACGCCCCGGTGTCGGTACCTGACCGAGCGATGTGTTGCATTGATATATCGAACTGATATATCGTGCATGGCATGCAGATGGTGAACACCGGCCCCGTGGCGGCCGCGGGCTTCAAGTGCCCATCGACGCGCGGGCGGTCCTGAGTGCTCGACCTGGCCATCCTCGGCCTCCTGCAGGAGCAGGAGCTACACGGTTATGAGATCCGCAGGCGCCTCCGCGACGAACTGGGGCTCTTCGCCAACATCTCCTTCGGCTCGCTCTACCCGGCGCTCTCCCGCCTCGAGGCGGCCCACGCGGTGGCGGTCGCCGAGTCGGGCGGTACCGCCACGACTGCCCCGTCGATGCCCTTCACCGGATCGTTGAGCGGCGAGCGGGCCGGGCTCCGGGCCCGACGGGCTGCCGCCCCGCGGGGCACCAAGCGCTCGCGCAAGGTCTACCGGATCACCGATCAAGGCCTTCAACTGTTCGACCAGCTCCTCGACGCCGATGAGCCCGCGGGGACCGACGACGCCCGGAGCTTCGGCCTCCGCCTCGCCTTCGCCCGACACCTTGCGCCCCAGGCCCGCCTCGCCCTCCTCGAACGTCGCCGGGCACAACTGACCCGTCGGCTGGCCACCGACCAGGTGCGGGTGGCCGGCCCGACCCTCGACGTCTACGCCCGCTCGCTGGTCGAGCACGGCACCGAAGCGACCGAGCACGACATCGCCTGGCTCGACCGCCTCATCGAATCCGAGCGTCAGAAGCAGGCAGCACCCCGATCCGAGAATCACGAGCCCCACGCTGGGGACGCAGTGACAGCAATGAAGGGAATCAATCCATGAGCACCATCCGAGTGGCCATTGCCGGCGTGGGGAACTGCGCCAGCTCCCTCGTCCAGGGAGTCGACTACTACCGCCAGGCCGACCCGACCGAAACAGTGCCCGGCCTCATGCATGTGGAGCTCGGTGGCTACCACGTCGGCGATCTCGAGTTCGTCGCCGCCTTCGACGCCGACGCGGCCAAGGTCGGCCTTGACCTGGGCAAGGCCATCTTTGCCGGCCAGAACAACACGATCCGGTTCGCCGGCGTGGGCGAGTTGGGCATAACCGTGCAGCGCGGGCCGACCCTGGACGGCTTCGGCAAGTACTACCGCGAGACCGTCGAGGAGTCGCCGGCCGAACCCGTCGACGTGGTGGCCGCCCTCAAGGACGCCCGCGCCGACGTGCTGGTCAGCTACCTGCCGGTGGGGTCGGAGCAGGCGCAGCGCTTCTACGCGGACGCCTGCCTACAGGCCGGTGTCGGGTTCGTCAACGCCATCCCGGTGTTCATCGCCTCGGACCCCGAGTGGGCCCGCAAGTTCCATGCCGCCGGACTTCCCATCGTCGGGGACGACATCAAGAGCCAGGTGGGCTCCACCATCATCCACCGGATCCTGACCAGGCTCTTCGAGGACCGGGGACTGGCCCTCGACCACACGTATCAGCTGAACGTGGGCGGAAACATGGACTTCAAGAACATGCTCGAGCGGGAACGCCTCGAGTCGAAGAAGGTGTCCAAGACCCAGGCGGTGACCAGCCAGATCGAGCACGGCGCCCTGTCGGCCGACGACGTCCACATCGGCCCCTCGGACCATGTCCCGTGGCTCCACGACCGCAAGTGGGCCTACATCCGGATGGAGGGCCGCAACTTCGGCGACGTGCCGCTCAACCTCGAGCTCAAGCTCGAAGTGTGGGACTCCCCCAACTCGGCCGGCGTGATCATCGACGCGGTCCGGTGCGCCAAGCTGGCCCTCGACCGGGGCATCGGCGGCCCGCTGGTCGGGCCCTCCGCCTACTTCATGAAGTCGCCGCCGGTGCAGTACCACGACGACGTGGCCCACGACATGGTGGAGTCCTTCGCCGACGGCGACCCCGGTCCGGTCTGGCCCGACGCCTGACCGGTCAGGCCGGGTCCCTCCACCACTCGGCCAGTCGTCGCCGGGCCTCCTCCTCCCCCAGTGGCCCCTCCTCGAGCCGCAACTCGAGGAGGTAGGCCAGGGCCCGGCCGACGTCGCGCCCCGGGGTCAGGCCGAGCTCGTCCATCACCTGGGCCCCGTCGAGGTCGGGGCGGATGGCGTCGAGCTCCTCCTGCTGGCGTAGCTCGGCGATACGTACCTCGAGCTCGTCCATGCGCCGGCCCAGCGCCCTCGCCTTGTTGGCGTTGCGGGTCGTGCAGTCGCAGCGGGTCAGCTCGTTGAGCCGGTCGAGGAGCGGGCCGGCGTCGCGCACGTAGCGGCGGACGGCGCGGTCGGTCCATCCCAGCCGGTAGGTGTGGAAGCGCAGATGGAGGTTGACCAGATCGGTAACCACCTCGACGTCCTCGTTGGAGTACCGCAGCGCCTGCATGCGGTTGCGGGTCATGCGGGCGCCCACCACTTCGTGGTGGTGGAAGGTCACCCCACCGTCGACGAAGGCCCGCGTCCTCGGCTTGCCGACGTCGTGGAAGAGCGCGGCCAGGCGGAGCAGGCGGTCGGGCCCGGTCTTGTCCACCACTGCCAGGGTGTGGGCCAGCACGTCCTTGTGCCGGTGGATCGGGTCCTGTTCGAGGGCCAGGCCCGGTAGCTCGGGGAGGAACTCGTCGGCCAGGCCGGTCCGCACGACGAACCACAGGGCCACCGAGGGCACCGGAACCGTCACGATCTTGTCCAGCTCATCACGTAGCCGCTCCGCCGAGACGATGGCCAGTCGCGCATGGCCGCTGCGGACGGCATCCACCAGTTCCCGTGCGGGCTCGAGTTCGAGCCTGGCGATGAACCGGGCGGCCCTGAGCATCCGCAGCGGGTCGTCGGCGAAGGAGACGTCGGGGTCGAGCGGGGTCCGCAGCCGGTGCTCGGCCAGGTCGACCAGGCCGTTGAAGGGGTCGATCAGCTCGAGCTCGGGCAGCCGGAGGGCCATGGCGTTGACGGTGAAGTCACGCCGCGAGAGGTCGTCCTCGACACTGTCGCCGAAGGCCACGTCCGGCTTGCGCGAGTCGGGCCGGTACGCCTCGGCCCGATGGGTGGTGATCTCGTAGATCCGCCCGCGACGCCGGCATCCGATGGTCCCGAACCGCTTCCCCTGGGTCCAGACGGCGTCGGCCCAGCCGGTCACCGCCGCCTCGATGTCGTCCGGCCGGGCGTCGGTCGTGAAGTCGAGGTCGCTCTCGCCCACGATGTGCGGAGTCCCGGCATCGGCGACAATGGCGTCGCGCACCGAGCCACCGACCAAGTAGAGGGTGTGACCTGCCGACCGGAAACGATCGGAGAGGTCGGCGGTGGCCTGCACCAGTGGCCGGAGTCGTTCGGGGAGCACGCCGCCGAGGGTAGTGCGACTGGCGTAGGCTGCGGTCCGGAGTGGATCGGGAACGAGGCAGCCTCTGCCCCAGCGGCAGCGACCCCCGCGGCGTCGTGCCATGCGGGGACGAGCCCGCCCCGGCCATCGGGGTGGGACTGCGCCATGCCCACTCGTGGGCGCCCGCACGCCGTGCCCGAACCCGCGGTCGCCCTGTCCGAACCCGGACGCGGTCGCTCGTCGTGCACACAGCGATCGCCCTGTGCTCGGCGATCCTGCTCGCGGCGTTCCTCACACCGCCGCGCGCGGAGGCCGGCCCGGCGACGCCGACCGCCACCGCGGCCGGACCCCACGGCGCGGCGCCGCTCGTGCTCGTCTCGCAGACCCCGTGGGTGACGCCCGGCCAGGCCTTCGATCTCAAATTGCGGCCCGGCTCCGGTGCGGTGCCCGCCGCGCAGCTCGGCGTGTCGGTGGAGGTCTACGCCTGCCTGTCCAGCGTGTCGGGGTTCGAGCAGTCGCTGTCGCCGTCGGGGCCGTCCGGTACGCCGATCTCCTCGACCCCGTCGCCCCTGGCGGTGAGCAGCCTGCCCCCGATCGGGGGTGGGGAGTTCGACCTCTCGATGCCCGTCGAGACCGGTCGGGCCGCCACCCCGGCGGCCACCGGCTTCACCATCGACCTGGCCTCGTCCGGTGGCCAGTGCCAGGCCTACCCCTCGGGCGTCTATCCGGTCCGGGTCCAGTTGTTCGATACGGCCACCAGCACGGCCGTCGGATCGATCACCACCCATCTGGTGTACACCGACGCCCCCGCCGACACGCAGCGCCTGCGGGTGGCCCTGGTGCTCCCCGTCCACGCCACCCAGCCACCGGCTCCCTCACCGTCGCCGTCCCAACTGGTGGCCAGCCCCTCCGCAGCCCTGGAGCAGCCGTCGACCGCCGCGCTGGCAGCGGTGTCCGGCCTGATCGCCTCCGTCGCCGCCTACCACACCGTTCCGCTGACCCTCGAGGCGAGCGGCCAGACCGTGGGCCTCCTCGACAGCCCGGGGCATCAGTCCACGCTCGCCCAACTGGCACAGTTGGCCACCGACCCCACCGTGCACCAGTTCGCCTCGTCGCCGTTCACCCCGGTCAACGCCGCCGGCCTGGTGGCCGCCGGACTCGGGGGCGAGCTCTCCAAGCAGGTGGCGCGTGGCACCCAGGTGCTGGCCACCGAGGTGCTCCATCCCCAGGGCTCGTCGGCGCCGGCCGGAGGCGGACTGGGTGCCTGGATCACCGGCGACGGCCTCGACGGCGGCACCCTCTCCTCGCTTGCGGCGGTCGGCTACAGCCAGGTCGTGCTGCCGTCGGCCACGGTGACCGGTTCGCCGGCCGACGGTTCGGCGGCCGAGCCGTTCACGGTCGGCTCGATCCGCGCGCCGATGACGGCGCTGGCCTCCTCTGCCGACCTGGCGGCACGCTTCACCGGCGACCCGGGCGATCCGGTGCTGGCCGCCCACCAGCTGGTGGCGGAGTTGGCCCAGCTGTACTACGAGAAGCCCAACTCCGTCACCCCCCGCGGGGTGGCGGTGGTGGCACCGACCGCATGGTCGGCCGATCCGGCCTTCGTCGACGCGTTGCTCGGATCGCTGGAGAGCAACCCGATCGTCGAGCCGGTGACCATCAGCACCCTCTTCGACCTGTTCCCCACCGTGGCGAGCTGCCGTACCGGGTGCCGACTGGTGCCGCCCACCGGGGGGGCGGGGCTGCCCGCCGCCGCCATCCGCTCCCAGCGCCTCCGCGTCGACGAGTTCGCCTCGGCGGCGCCCAGCGCACGTGCGGTGAGCCTGCAGCTCGGCGACCTGGTGCTGACCGCGCAGACCGAAACCCTCCGGACCTCCCAGCAGTCCGAGGTACTGGCCAACACCGGCCGGGCGGTCGACGCCCAACTGTCGCAGCTGGCAGTGAGCGGTGACCGGAGCATCACCCTGACGTCCCAGCGGGGGACCCTGCCGGTCGCCGTCGTGTCCTCGGCTCCCTATCCGGTCACCGGCTCACTGACCCTGACCAGCGACAAGCTGCTCTTCGCCAATGGCACCACCCAGTGGTCCCAGCCGATCACCTTGCGGCCCGCCTACACGAGCATCTTCCCGGTCACCGTGCGTGCCCGGGCCTCGGGCGTCTTCAAGGTGGACATCACCCTGCGCTCCCCCGACGGTGTCCTGGTGCTGTCCACCGGGCAGGTCAGCGTGCGATCCACTGCCACCTCGGTGGTCGGCATCGTGCTGTCGGTCGGTGCGGTGGTGGTCCTGGCGGTGTGGTGGATCCGCACCTCGCTCAAGCGGCGGTCCAAGCGGCGGCAGGACGAGGAGCGCGAAGACAGGGATGACCTCCCGGTGACCCGATGACCGAGGTCGAGGTCGACGGTATCCCGACACCCGAAGGGCCCGGCAGCGGCCGCCTGGCCCGCGCCACCGTGGGCATGGCCGTCGGCACCACCATCTCGCGCGTCACCGGAGTGGGCCGGGTCGTGGCCCTCACCGCGGCGCTCGGCGGGTTCGGCTTCGCCGACGCCTACAACCTGGCCAACACCACACCCAACATCATGACGGACATCGTGATCGGCGGTGTCCTCTCGGCCACCTTCGTCCCGGTCTTCGTCGACCGCCTCACCACCCGCCGGGGCAAGGACGCCTGGGAGGCCATCTCGGCGGTGGTCACCGTCACCATCGTCGTGCTGCTTGTGGCCACGGTGGCCTTCTTCGTGCTGACTCCCAGCATCATCCACCTCTACACGGTGACCAACCACCGGGCCGACGTGGCCCAACAGCAGCAGACCGCAATCTTCCTGCTCCGCTGGTTCGTCCCCCAGTTGACCTGTTACGGCCTGATCGCACTGTTCACCGCCCTGTTGAACGCACGCGGCAAATTCGCCGCGCCGATGTTCGTCCCCATCGCCAACAACCTGGTGGTGATCACCGTCCTCCTGTGGTTCCACGTGCTGGTTCCCCACCCCAACCTCGCCTCGATCGACGCCCACCGCACGGCCCTGGTGCTGCTGGCCTTCGGGACCACCCTCGGCGTCGTGGTCCAGGCCGCCCTGCTGCTTCCCTCGTTGGCCCGGGCCGACCTGCACATCCGTTTCCTGTGGGCGCCCTTCCACGAGGCCATGCGGACCATCACCCGTCTGGCCGGGTGGACGTTCGGCCTGGTGCTGGCCAATCAGGTGGCCCTGGTGGTGATCCTGGCCCTGGCCGACGGGGCCAAGGTGCCCGGGGCGGTGTCGGCCTACACCTACGCGTACACCTTTTTCCAACTCCCCTACGGCGTCGTGGCCGTCTCGGTGATGAGCGCGGTCACCCCCTCCCTGTCGGCAGCCTGGGCGCGCCGCGACATCACCGTGTTCCGTCACCGGATGGCCTTCGGCCTGCGGGGCATGCTGGCCATCATCATCCCCTCGGCGGTCGGGATGTTGATCCTGGCCCATCCCCTGATCGACCTCGTCCTGCTCCACGGGGCGGAGTCGCCGGCCGCGGCCGACTCCACCGGGTCGGCACTGGCCATGTTCTCGCTGGGCCTACCGGGCTTCTGCACGTTTCTCTACATGGTCCGCGTCCTCCAGTCGATGCAGGACACCCGCACCGCGTTCGGGCTCTACCTGGTGGAGAACGCGGTCAACGTCGTCTTCGGTGTCCTCCTGGTCGGGCCCCTGGGCGTGCGCGGCCTGGCCCTGTCGGTGTCCATCGCCTACTCGGTTGCCGCACTGTTGGCCATGTCGGTCATCCGCAAGCGGGTGGGCGGGCTCGGCGGGCCCGAACTGACGACACCGGTCAAGCGGGTGGTGGCAGCCTCGGCGGTGATGGCGGTGGTCACCGTCCTCGCCCTCGACGCGTCGAGCGCCCCCTCCGGATTCGGCCTTCTGGGCCGAGTGGCGCTGGCCGTGGTTGCAGGAGCGGTGGCCTACGTGGCCACCGCGACCATTCTGGGCGCCCGCCAGGCGAAACGGGCAAGGGCGGCACGGTCGACTGCCGCCGAGCCCACCCGGCCACTCGAGCGGGACGGGTGGGACAGCCCCTCCCCCGAGCCGTTCCGTGGCAGAATCGACGATCGGTTCGTTGATCCGCCGGGGCGCCACCTGCGTCCGGTGCACCACGAACCGCGGGACGAAGAGGAGGACCTCCATGGCCCGGATCCGGGTGATAACCGATAGCGCGTGTGATCTTTCGGCAGATCTGGCGGCGGAACAGGGTGTGACCGTCGTTCCGCTGTCCATCCGATTCGGCGAGGAGGAGTTCGTGGACGGGTCCACCCTCTCCGCCGACGACTTCTGGGCACGCTGCGCCGCCAGCGCGGTCCTCCCCGAGACGGCCGCGCCGTCCCCGGGCGCCTTTCAGTTGGCCTTCGAGGCAGCGGCCGACGACGGCTATGACGGGGTGTTCTGTCTCAACATCTCGAGCGGGGTCTCCGCCACGTACCAGGCCGCCGTCACCGCAGCCAAGTCGGTGGCCGCCCGTATCCCGGTCCGTGTCGCGGACTCCCGGTCGATGACCATGGGGCTGGGGCTGATGGACCTCGACGTGGCCGAACTGGCCGCTGCCGGGGCCACGCTCGACGAGCTGGCGGCACGGGCCGACGCGCTCATCTCCCGCACCTTCGTGTTCGGGCTGGTGGACACCCTCGAGCACCTCGAGAAGGGAGGCCGCATCGGCGGGGCACGGGCCCTCCTCGGCTCGCTGCTCTCCATCAAACCGGTGGTCACCCTCGTCGACGGCGTGGTGGCCGAGGAGTCGAAGCAGCGCACCCGGGGCCGCTCCATGCGCTACCTGGCCGACAAAGTGCGCGACGCCCCGCCGATCAGCCGCCTGGCCGTGTGCAACGGGGCGGCAACCGACATCGACGAGTTCCTCGACATGATCCAGAATGTTCGGACCGAGCACCCCCTGGTGCTGACCGACCTCGGACCGGTAGTGGGCACCCACACCGGCCCGGGCACCATCGGCGTCTGCATGGTCCTCGCCGGCTGAACCCGGTCCGATTCGGCCCAGCTTCCACCGCCCGGCAGCCCTGACGGTCGCTCGGACTATCCTCGCGCCATGGATCCGAAGCCCGCCCCACCCGTGCCCCAGCTACCCGGCTCCGGCCTCGTCGGCGATCTGCCGGCGCGGGGCACCGAACTGGTCGACACCCTGGTAGAACTGCTGCGGGACAAGACGGTCCGACCCCTCACCTTGGCCACCCGGGCGGTGGTCTTCGGCATCATCGTGTTCGCGGCCACCGTGGTCACCGTGACCCTGCTTTCGATCACCCTGATCCGCCTCCTCACCGTCTACGCCTTCAGCGGCCGGGTGTGGCTGTCGGACCTGGTCGTCGGGGCCCTCTTCGTCATCGCCGGCATGGTGGCATGGAGCAAGCGCACCGGCACAGACTCGGGAACGAAGGCGGCGGCGTGACCGAGTCGCGTCAAGTGGTGGTCATCGGATCCGGGCCGGCCGGCCTGACCGCGGCCATCTACACGGCCCGTGCCCAGCTGTCTCCCCTGGTCATCGAGGGCGAGCTCTCCTCGACCAGTGACCAACCCGGGGGCCAGTTGATGTTGACCACCGAGGTGGAGAACTTCCCCGGATTCGTCAACGGCATCATGGGTCCCGAGCTGATGCAGGCCTTCCGCGGACAGGCCGCCCGTTTCGGCGCCGAGTACCTGACCGCCAAAGTCTCCCGGGTCGACCTCTCGAGCCGGCCGTTCGGCCTGTGGGTGGGCGACCCCGATGCGGCCGAACCCACCTACGCTGCGGAGGCCCTCATCGTGGCCACCGGGGCCAAGTCACTGATGCTCGACCTCCCCAGCGAGGAGCGCCTGCTCGGTTACGGGGTCTCGACCTGTGCCACCTGTGACGGCTTCTTCTTCCGTGAGCGCGATATCGCCGTGGTGGGGGGCGGAGATTCCGCCCTCGAGGAAGCGCTCTTCCTCACCCGCTTCGCCGACTCGGTCACCATCGTCCACCGACGCGGCGAACTCCGCGCCTCAAAGGTGATGCAGCAGCGAGCGTTCGCGCACCCGAAGATCAATTTCCGTTGGAACACAACGGTAATCGACGTGCTGGGCGATACCAAGGTCACCGGAGTGCGGCTGCGCGACACCGTCAGCGAGGAGGAGTCCGAGCTCGAGCTCGCCGGGCTGTTCGTGGCCATCGGGCACCAGCCCAACACCTCCTTGTTCAAGGGCCAGCTGGACATGGAGGACACTGGTTACCTGCGGACCACGGACGGGACCCGGACCAACGTGGACGGCGTGTTCGCCTGCGGCGACGTGCAGGACCACCGCTACCGGCAGGCCGTCACCGCGGCCGGTTCGGGGTGCATGGCGGCCATCGACGTCGAGCGCTGGCTCGAGGAACAGCAGGCCGAAGGCCACTGATCCGCTCGGTCCGGGAATGGGAGTGGTCATCTCGTGGTTGACCTAGCGTGTCCATCAAGAGACGCCAGGCACGGCCGGGCGACGGCCAGGAGGATCAGCCATCATGAGTGAGAAGATCACAACACTGAGCGACGCTAGTTTTGACGAACATGTCAAGGCCGCCGACGTTCCCGTGCTGGTGGACTTCTGGGCTGAATGGTGTGGCCCATGCAAGATGATCGCCCCGGTGCTCGAGGAAATCGCCACGGAGCAGGCGGGCAAGCTCGAGGTGGCCAAGCTCAACATCGACGACAACCTCGACGTCACCCGTCGATTCGACGTCATGAGCATCCCCACGCTGATCCTGTTCAAGGACGGAGAGCCGGCGGTGCGGATCGTCGGAGCCAAGGGCAAGGGCCAACTCCTCCAGGAACTGTCCGCCCACCTCTAGGGGCGCAGGCCGCACACAGCGGGGCGCCTTCCCACCGGCCAGGAGCACGTCCCCGGGCCAGGGGTCTGGAGTGACTCCTGACCAGGGAATTCGCCTTGAGGTCGGTGACCTGGGCGAGGCCGTCATCGACGTCCAGCGGCGTCTCGAACGGCTGGGCTTCTCCAAGGGCATCGATCCGGAAGGCTCGTACCGTGACGGCACCAGGGCGGCCGTCGAAGCCTTCCAGTACCGACGTGGTCTCCGGGTGGACGGCGTCTGCGGCGCCCAGACCTGGTCGGCCCTGGTCGAAGCCGGACGCCGGCTCGGTGACCGCTTCCTCTACCGTCGCTCCCCGATGCTGCGCGGCGACGACGTGGCCGAGTTGCAGCAGCGGATGAGCGCACTCGGCTTCGACACCGGCCGGGTGGACGGCATCTTCGGCGATCTGACATCGGCCGCTCTCGGTGAGTTCCAGCGCAACGTCGGGCTCCCCGTCGACGGAATCGCCGGCGCTTCCACCGTATCGGAGCTGCTCCGCTTCGGCAGCCTCCACGACGACTCTGAGCTGGTGGCCTCGGTGCGCGACCGCGAGCGCCTGCGCCAGGCGCCGCGCACCCTGGCCGGCAGGCGGGTGGCCATCGGGGAAGAGGGCGGCCTCGACGCCACCGTGGGTGCCGTTCGTCGCTTGCTGGTGAACCAAGGGGCAGTGGTCACCACCCACCACCACCCCGACGGGTCCATCCAAGCCTCGGAGGCAAACGCCGCAGGCGCCGAGGTCTACATCGGCCTCCGCCTCGCCGCAGGAGAGCCCGGGTGCTCCACCTCCTACTACGCGGGGTACCGGTACTCCTCCCCCGGCGGGCGGCGTCTCGCGGAGCTGCTGCAAGGGCAGCTCGCGAGTTCTCTCGGACTCCCGGACGGCGGAAGCCGGGGAATGTCACTGCCCCTCCTCCGGGAGACTCGGATGCCAGCCGTGATCTGCGAGATCAGCCCGGCCACCGTGGTGGTCGAGCAGGCTGCCGCCATCGCCCGGGCTGTCGTCGACTCCCTCGCCGAGTGGGCCGGCACCGTCTGGGACTGAGGGGTATGACCCTCCACCTCACCTATGGTCTCGGAGGGTAATCCACAACCTCATGCACAGGTTGTGGACGAAGCTCTACCGGGGGGTTAGGCCCATAATTATCACTGAGCGTAGGTTCTGGTACCGGTACAGCGCATTATGTCAAGTTGACATCACCCTACGTGATGATCATCTCAGACGGCTGTGGATTCCGCCCGACCCATCATCAGCTTGTAGATCCGCTCGAGATCCTCGAGGGTGGCGAATTCGATCACGACCTTGCCGCGCTTGGACGTAAGCTCCACCTTGACTCGCGTGTTGAGGTGGCTCGAAAGCAGCTCTTCCAGCTCGAGTA
>ODAK010000233.1_pt1 | contig 63443 bp, 48 predicted proteins | sample 1539591 | NCBI WGS metagenome assembly ODAK01 (sample SAMEA3539303, study PRJEB22396) | soil metagenome | biome: tundra; feature: field; material: soil | place: USA | collected 2010-05 | depth 0.15 m | reverse complement strand
AGTCCAGGGCCGCCTCGAACAAGATGTTGGTCGGGATCAGCAGCGTCGCGTACACGAGCATCGGCGCGAACAGGTTCGGCAGGAGCTCGCGGAACAAGATGTACGGGCCGCGCGCGCCGAGGCTGCGCGCCGCGTCGACGAACTCGCGCTCGCGCAGGGACAGGGTCTGGCCGCGGATGATCCGGCCCATATAAGGCCAGTTGAAGAACCCGATCACGAAGATGAGGACCGCGATCCGCAGCGAGTTCCCGGACAGCCCGAACGCGGTGCTCGGAATGACGCCGGCCAGCGCCAGCGCGAACACCAGCAGGGGGAAGGCGAGGAACACGTCCATGGCCCGGGCGATGATCGCGTCCACCCAGCCGCCGAAGTAGCCGGCGATGACGCCGAAGAAGGTGCCGATGGTGACGGCGAGCGCGGTGGCCAGGAACGCGATCAGCAGAGAGTACTGGGCACCGACCACGATCCGGGCCAGGACATCCCGGCCGGTCTCCGGCTCGACGCCGAGCGGATGAGCCAGGCTGATCCCGCCGAACGAGCCGATGGGGCGCAGGTAGGTAGGATCGATCAGGGCGGCGTGGTAGATGTCCGGATTCTGCACCACATGCGGGCCGATGATCGCGATCAGGATCAGGATGACGACGATGATGCCGCCGCCCATCGCGACCTTGTCCCGGCGCAGCCGCAGCCAGGCAATCTGTCCGAGCGACCGCCCGACGATGTCCTTGGTCGCGACGGGCAACCCCGCCTCGGGTCCCGGACCTCCGGGGCCTGTCGAGACGTCAATGGGCACGGCCATCGTAAACCTATCTGTTGCTCGGATTAAAGGCGTCCACCGCAGCGCGACTCCCGCGATGGAGTCTCCCCCGTGCACCGCCATGGACGCCTCGGCCTATACCTAGTGAGGTTGCGCTATTTCACGCATGGGTACCAGCCCCGCGCCGCACTCGTAGCTCGATCGTGATTAAATTCGTGCCGTTTTGTCATCGAGTGTGACATTCGATGCGCGTGGGGCTGGACGGTCCGGCGGCGCTGGTGGGGTTGAGGTAGCGCATCCTGACTGACGCGCAGAAAACCGGCAAATAGTGGCGGAAACGGCCGGCGAACGAAAACTTCGGCTCAGGTAATGCCGTGGCGGCGCAAGATGTCCGCGACGTCCCCGAGATCGTCATCGTCATCGCGGGCAGCGGCCTTGCCCTTGCGCGCCTTGACCGGAGCCTGGGCGGGCACCGTGGGCGTAGCCCCAGAGACCCCGGGAGTCCTAGTGGACAGCTGCCGCGAGCCGGCCGCGGGCAGCGGGCCGGTGGCGCCGCCTGCCGACGCGGCGGCCGGCGTTTCCTTCTTGCGCTTCACGCCCCGGCGCCGTCGCAGGCCACCGGACACGACGAGAAGGAACACCGCCACCCCGGCCAGCGCGATCCCGGACCACACTTTGGTCGAGAACACGAAGCCGGTCGCGAAGTCCCCGATGGCGATCCCGATCTTCCAGAACATCTCGATCGCGCCGGTGAGATAGGCGGCCAGCGGCAGCAGGGACCAGCCTGCTCCGCGCAGGCCCGCGCTGATGCCGCGCCGTCGCATCGCGAGATAGCTCAGCACCAAGCCTAGCCCGGTCAGTCCCCCGCACAGTGGCAGCCAGGCGATCTTGTCGTAAGTGGACATGCGCGCCTCCCGCGGTTCTGCTTGCAGTCTAAGGCGTGCCAGGCGCGCGAGGCTCTGGTGCTAACCCCCTAAGCGGCCTGGGGGACCGCCCCAAGGGTTTAACCCTTCACCCATACTCCTTCGGGGCCCGCCTGAAGATCGAGCAGCGAGCGCACCACGATCCGGCCAGGTGCCTCCTCGATCGGGATCAGCGACGGGACGGCGATGACGCGGCAGCCGGCGGCCTGCGCCGAGGCCACGCCGTTAGGCGAATCCTCCAGGGCGACGCAGCGGCCCGGGTCCACCTCGAGCAGCTTGGCCGCGAGCAGGTAGGGCTCGGGGTCGGGCTTGGTCGCGCTGACGTCGTCGGCGCACACCAGCGCGTCGAACCGCATGCCGGTGCTGGCCAGCACCGTGTCCATGAACCGGCGCTCGGAAGAGGTCACAAGCGCGCGCGGCAGGCCCGCCGCCGCGACCGAAGCGAGCAGCTCGCGCGCGCCGGGCCGCATCGGCACACCGTGGTCGCGGACACGCCCGGCGATCTCGGACATGAGCCACCCGCCGACCACCTCGGGGAGCGCCGGCCTGGCCGCCTTCGTGAGCAGGTAACGCACCGCGCGGTCCAGGCTGCCGCCGAGCAGCTGCCGCTGATCCGCCTTGGTCCAGTCAGCACCGAGCCTGGCCATGACCGCGGTCTCGGCCTCGAGCCACAGCGGTTCGGAGTCGACCAGCAGCCCGTCCATGTCGAACAGCACCGCGGCGGTGGCGCCAGCATCACTCATGCGCTGAAGGATCTCGTTGCAGCCCTCGTAACCTGAGAAATCGTCAATGGTGGCATCGCTCGCCTGAAGCATGGTGCCCATGGCCCCGTCTGCCACCACGACCCGCTCGGCCAGGGCCGCCCGTAGTGTACTCATCATCGACGCCCATTCTAGGCGGCCGCGCTAAGGTATCCCCGCGAGCGCGATCCGGGCAGATTTCCGACCGCACCTGACACGGCGGCCGGTCACCCACTGAGCAAGGCTGACCACGTAGGCTGTTACCGAACGGCCTGCGCTCTTCCGGGGAGGTGGCGACTCATCGAATTCAGCGACATCGGCGAACTCGCTTCTCCGGTCGCCATCGCCGGTTTCGAGGGCTGGAATGACGCGGGGGAAGCGGCCAGCGGGGTGGTCAACCACCTGGGCATCGCCTGGCAGGCGACCCCGATCGGCGCCATCGACCCCGAGGACTTCTACGACTTCCAGGTCAACAGGCCGGTGGTCGAGATCGAGGGCGGGCACACCCAGCGCCTGATCTGGCCGACGACCAGGATCTCCCTGGCCCGCGCCCAGTCAGCCGACCCGACCGTGCCGCCGACCGGCCTGTCCCGGGACGTCGTCCTCGTGCACGGCATCGAGCCGAACATGCGCTGGCGGGCCTTCAGCGAGGAACTGGTGCAGGGCCTGGAAAGCCTCGGCGTGGATCTCATCATCTTGCTCGGCGCGCTGCTCGCCGACGCACCGCACACCCGCCCGGTGCCGTTGTCCGTGGGTGCGTCGAATTCGGCCCTGGCCGTCGATGTCGGCGTCGGCCGGGTGGACTACAAGGGGCCCACCGGGATCGTCGGGGTGCTCCAGCACACCTGCACCGGGGCGGGCATCCCGACTGTCTCGCTGTGGGCCCAGGTGCCGCACTACGTGGCGCAGCCGCCGAGCCCGAAGGCCACGCTGGCCCTGCTGCGCGGGGTCGAGGACATCCTGGACGCACCGCTGCCGCTGGCCGACCTGCCTGAGGAGGCCCGCGCCTGGGAGCGCGGAGTGGACGAGCTCGCCCAGCAGGATTCAGAGGTCGCCGACTACGTGCGGACGCTGGAAGAGGCGAAGGACGCGATGGACCTGCCCGAGGCGAGCGGGGACGCGATCGCCCGGGAGTTCGAGCGTTATTTCCGGCGGCACGGCGGCGGAGAGTCGCTGGGTCCGGGCGGTATCTGACCCCGATGGCCGTCCAGAGCCGCTTGCCGCGGCGGCTGCTCCGCATCCTCGGCGCCACTGCCGTCATCGGAGTCTTCTGGGTGCTGATGGTGCTCCCGTCCGGGGTGCGGACCCTGGCGAACTCGGACACGGTCGAGGTGGCCGGGCTGCGGGGCACGGTCAGCGTCCTGCAGATCCGCGGCCCGTCCGATAAACAGCCGCACCCGGTGTGGGTGTGGCGGCCGCCGGGCCCGGATTCCGCCACCATCCCGGTGCTGTACTTCCTGCACGGGTATCCGGGCCACGCCCAGGACCCCTTCGCGGACGGCCTGGCCGGTACGCTGAACAAGCTGCTGCAGGAGGGCTACCCGCCGTTCGTCTTCGCCAGCATCGACGGGTACGGCGAGCGGCACTCTGACACCGAGTGGGCGAATTCCTACAACGGCAACGAACTGGTGATGGACCGGGTGGTGGACGCGGCCATCCCCGCCGTCGAAGGTACGCACATGCGCGACGCGGCGCACCGGGCCATCGCCGGATTCTCGATGGGCGGCTACGGTGCCATGAACATCGCGATGCAGAACCCTGGGGTCTTCGGTCAGGTCGTGTCCATCGCGGGCTACTTCGTCGTGAACGACCTGTCGGACATGTTCGGCGACTTGCCGTCCGTGATCACCGAGAACACCCCGTCTGATCACCCGTGGCGGGCCCGGGGTCTGCATGTCCTGCTCGATGAGGACGCATCCGATCCCAACTCCCTCATCCGCGGTCAGGCGGCCTGGATGGGCGGCTTGCTGCGTAAGTACGGCGTCCCGGTGACCGTGCACATCCAGCCGGGCACCCACGACTGGACCTACGCGATGAACGCGCTGCAGTACTCGTTTACCTTCTTGTCCGACAACTGGCGGCAAGCCGCCGCCGACAGCACGGGCTGGCCCCCAGAAGCCGCGGAACCATAATTAAGCGCTCAGTCAGACCGGAGGCCAGGGCACGGCCGGCCAGTCCGTGGGCGGGTACGGATGGACACGGTGCTTCAGGAGCGTGTCGATCCTGATCTTGGTGGCGTCGATTTCGCTCGCGCTGATCAGCGGGGCAAGCTCGTCGGTCAGGCCGCCCTCGGTGAACTCGGTGTTCAGGCGGCGCAGTGCCTCCAGCGAGCGCCGGGGCAGCGTCTTACCCCGCCACTGCCACAAAACGGTGCGCAGTTTGTAATCCTCGGCGAAGCACACCCCGTGATCGCAGCCGTACAGATGCCCGTTGGCTACCGGCAGCAGGTGACCGATCTTCCTGTCCGCGTTGTTCACCACGGCGTCGAACACGGCCATGTCGCGCAGCCCGGCGTGATCGGCGCGGCGGGACAACGCGATCAGGTCCACGTCAGTGTCGTGGTCGATCCACAGCTGGCACATGCCGAGCCCGAACGGCCCGTCCCGCAGCACGGTGGGCGGGACCGCATCCCAGCCCGCCGCGCGTGACACGGCGTAGGCCGCGACCTCGCGGCCCGCCAGCGTGCCGGTGGGAAAGTCCCACAGCGGACGCTCGCCGGCGACCGGCTTGTAGACGCAGGCGACCCGGTTCTCCTGGCTGTTCTGGCTTTTCTGGCCCTTGGAATTGGTCAGCTTGCGCCCTGAAACGCTGATCGTGCAGTACAGCGTCGCGTTGGACGCGTCGACCAGGCGCCCTTCGACCTCCAGTTTCCCGCTCGACAGCAGCTCGATCGCGGCCTGCTCGCCATCCTTGTCGTCCGGTCCTGATCGCTTCGGGTCAAGCATGGCCGGCGCGGTGACCGTTCTGCCGCGGGCAGACATGTCCGTCGGTATCCAGCGGCAGGCCGCATAGCGGACACGGCGGCCGGCCCGCCTGGACGATCTTGGCGGCGCGCTGGGCGAAGGCGCGCGCGGCCTCCGGCGTGATCCGCACCCGCAGCACTCCGGGCCCGTCCGCGGGCAGGTCCTCGGCCAGCGGCTCGACCGGCTCATCCGATTCTTCCTGCGCCTCGATGACGACCATCCCGCCGTCGCCGTCCCAGGCCAGGGCGATCGCGCCCACCCGGAAGTCCTCGAGCAGCGGCAGGTCGAGCGGCGCGTCGTCCTGCAGCCCGGTGGGCGTGACGGCAGGCACCTCGGGCGACCCGCCGGTGCGCCTGAGCACTTCGTCCAGTAGCTCGTCGATGCGTTCGGCTAGCAAGCTCACCTGGAATTTCTCCAGCACGACACTGGTCACGCGACCGCTGGAGGTGGCCTGCAGGTAGAAGATCCGTTCCCCAGGCTGCCCGACCGCGCCGGCCACGAACCTGTCCGGCGGGTCATAGAAATAGACCGGCATAGTCCTATCCTCGCGTGTCCGCCGATTGCTGGCGACCTGAAGGGAGTGAAGAGGGCGAAGAGCTCGAGGGGCTCACCACGACGGGCCGCCTATCCTGTCCATCGGCGCGCTGGGCACCGTTGGCCGTCGGATCGCCCGCCCCCGGAGGGCCCGCCGGGGTCGCTGGGTCCGCCGGGGTCGCTGGGTCCGCCCCATCGGCTCCGCCGGACCCGCCGCCGACGGCCGCATCGCTGGCCGCACCGCCGCGGCCGTGCCCGTTGCGTGGCATGAGGTCATCCATGCCACCTCCTCTGTCGTTCATCCGGACCAGGAAGGGCCGCATCGGCGTATACCTGATCACGGTCAGTGAGCACGGATCGGCCTGGATCCGCTGGCTCTGATCGAGGTGCAATCCCAGGCTATCGGCCACGATGGCCTTGATGACATCACCGTGCGAACAGATGAGATAGGTAGCGTTCGGGCCGAGCCTGGCATTCCATTCCCTGACCGCGGCCACCGCCCGGTGCTGCATGCCCGACATCGACTCGCCTTCCGGACCAGGGAACGTCACCGCGCTCGGGTGCGCTTGCACCACCCGCCACAGTTGCTCCTGCGCCAGCTTCTTCAGTGGCTTGCCGGTCCAGTCCCCGTAGTGGCATTCCCCCACCCGGTCCTCAGCGCGGACCGGCTGGCCGTCTCTGGTCGCCGCGATCGCCTCCGCCGTCTGCTGGCAACGTTCCAGCGGGCTGCTGACAATGGCGTCAAGCGGGAGCGGGGCGAGCCGGGCCGCCAGCGCGGCCGCCTGGGCCCGGCCCCGGTCATCGAGCGATATGCCGGGCGTCCACCCGGTCAGCACGTGGCCGGTCGTCGCGGTGAGGCCGTGCCGGACCAGCAGAAGCGTCGTCACGTTTCCCGACTCTAGCCGGTTCGGTCCCGTTACCCGGAAGACGCGGCTCCCGGCCAGGAGCGCTGGGCGCGGCTACTCCGCAGGAGTCAGCCCGTGCTGGTCGTCCTGGAGGACGAATATCGCGGACCCGAACTCCAGCCGGTCGCCGGCTCGCACCGGGACGGTCTCCCGGACCAGCCAGCCGTTCAGCCTGGTGCCATTGTGGGATCCGAGGTCGTTGAGCAGCCAGCCGCCGGCGCCGCGCACCAGCTCGGCGTGCCGCCGGGACACCGACAAGTCAGCCAGGCACAGGTCGCAGTCACGAGTCCGCCCGATGGTGAAGCGGTCGCCGCGGCCCGGCGGGAAGAAAAGCGGCGCCGGCGTGGCCGCCGGTCCGGCCGCCCGGTTGAACTGGCCAGGCACAGCGCCCGGCCCGGGCCCGGGGAACGGGCCGAACCCGTGGCTCTGGCCGGGTCCGTAGCTCGGGCCGGACCCAGGGATCGGACGGGACCCGCCGTACCGGACCGCCTGATCTCTATCCCGGCCCGTGTGTCCAGGGTCGGCCACCGGAACCCGGGCTCCCCGCAGGGCGGTTCTGATCCGGGCCAGCAGCCGGACCCGCCGGGGAGGCAGGTCGGTGAACAGTTTCGCCAGCTGACCGCGATTACGTGCGTCCAGGGCGGTCTGCATGCGGTACACGAAGGTCTCGTGCGAGAGCCGGCCCTCGACGAACTCATTCCTCAGCTCGTTGACCGCGTGATCGCGATCCGCATCGGAGACACGGAGAGATTCGGGTGTTGTGGGCGTGTCCGCCGTCGGCCCTCCCATGAATGGAGTATCGGCATCATCCGCTCGAAGGGCAAGGGCTGACCGCGGATAGCCACCGACCACTTACCTGGACTAGTGCGATAGCTCTCCGCTGCGTCCGGCGGCGATCATGGCCGAGCTGCCTACGGCCGCACCGTCCGGAGTCTGCAGCGGGAAGTGGCACGCGGCCACGTGGCCCGGGCCGAAGGAGCGGAGCTCGGGCTCCTCGGACGCGCAGCGGTCCTGGGCGAACTGGCACCTGGTGCGGAACCGGCACCCGGAGGGCGGGTTCACCGGGCTGGGCAGCTCGCCCTTGATGGCGGCGCCCGTCTTGGCCCGCTCCAGAGCCGGATCCGGGGCCGGTATGGTGGCGATCAGGCCTGCCGTGTACGGATGCGCGGCTCGCTGGTAGATGTCGTCCCCGGAGCCAAGCTCGACCAGCTTGCCCAGGTACATGACGCCGATCCGGTCAGCCATGTACTTGACCACCGCGAGATCGTGCGAGATCACCACGTAGGTCAGGCCGTGCGAGGCCTGCAGCCGCTTCATCAGGTTCAGCACCTGCGCCCTGATCGACACGTCAAGCGCGCTGACCGGCTCGTCCGCCACGATCAGCCTCGGGTTCACGGTGAGCGCCCGGGCCAGGCCGATGCGCTGCCGCTGGCCGCCGGAGAACTCGTGCGGGTAGCGCTCCACCGCGTTCTGCGGCAGCCCGACCTCGCTGAGCAGCTCGAAGACACGATCCCGCTGCGCCCGCTTGCTGCCGATGTGCTGGACGGCGAGCGGCTCCGCGATGATGGTGCCGACCCGCATCCTGGGGTCCAGCGAGGACTGCGGATCCTGGAACATCAGCTGCAGGTCACGGCGCTTACGTCGCAGGTCGGCGCGGTGCAGCTTGGACACGTCCTCGCCGTTGACACTAATCGAGCCGGAGGACGGCCGCTCCAGTGCCACAATCAGCTTGCCGATCGTGGTCTTGCCGCACCCCGATTCGCCGACTAGGCCGAACGTGGTGCCGGCCGGCACGGCGAAGGAAACGTCCGAGACGGCCTTGACGCTGGCCACCCGGCGCTGCAGGATCGCGCCCGAGGTTACGGGGAATTCCTTCACCAGATTCCGCAGCTCGAGCAGCGGGGCCGCGCCGTTGCCGTTCGCCGCGGCTACTTCAACGTGCCGCTCGGCGACCTCAAGCCGCCCGTCGGCGGTCTCGGTCAGCCCGCCCGCCACCACCACCACCACGGCCGGCTCTTCGGCGGTCACCGGCTGGGTCTCCGGGGTGACCTCGGATGGGCCGGACTCAGCCAGCGAGGCATCGTGGACGTAGCCGACCTTGTCGCTGGCCGCGGCCTCATCCAGGCTCTTGGCGTCTGACCCGGTCAGGCCGGTGCTGGCGGCGTCGGGGCCGCCCTGGCCGATCACCTTCAGCGTGAGCGGGCCGTCAACCGGATGCCAGCAGGAGAACAGGTGCTCGGACGTCTTACCGGACAGGGACGGCTCTTCGGCCCGGCACTTGTCCGTGGCCCGGGTGCAGCGGGCCGCGAACCGGCAGCCCTGCGGCAGATGGGCCAGGTCCGGCGGCAGGCCGGGAATGGCGTGCAGTGCCTTTTTCGCGTCCTGGTTCAGCTGGGGGATCGAAGCCAATAGCGCCTGGGTGTAGGGATGGTGCATCTCCTCGAAGAGCTGGGCCGCCTCGGCCGTCTCCACCACCCGCCCGGCGTACATCACGTTGACCCGGTCGGCGTGCCCGGCGATCACGCCCATGTCGTGGGTAATCAGCAGCATCGCCATGCCCAGCCGTTCCTTCAGGTCCCTGAGCAGGGCGAGGATCTGGGCCTGAATGGTGACATCGAGGGCCGTCGTCGGCTCGTCGGCGATGAGCAGCTTAGGCTCGCAGGCCAGCGCCATGGCGATCATCACGCGCTGCCTCAGGCCGCCGGACAGCTGGTGCGGGTAGTCCTTGAGCCGCTCCTTCGGCCGGGGCAGGCCCACCAGGTTCAGCACCTCCACCGCCCGGTCGAGCGCTTCGGCCTTGGAGGCGTTCCTGTGCAGCCGCACCGGCTCGCCTACCTGGTAGCCGATGGTCTTGGTCGGGTCGAGCGAGGTCAGCGGATCCTGGAAGATCATCGCTATGTCGTTGCCACGGATCCGCCGCAGTTCCTCGTCCTTGAGGCCGACGAGCTCGCGGTCGTTCAGCTTGACCGAGCCGTTGACGATCGACCCGCCCGGCGGCAGCAGTCCCATGATCGACAAGCCGGTTATGGACTTGCCGCAGCCGGACTCCCCGACGACGCCGAGGGTCTCCCCGGCTTCGATGTGCAGGTCAACGTTGCCGACTGCCTGTACGACGGAGCTGGTGAGCTTGATGTGGGTCGACAGGTTCTGGATGTCAAGGACTGGGGCCATCTGGCCGTACCTCTCGTTTATGGTCGCTTCGGTGATTATCGCGCCGCACGGCGGCCAGCCGCTACCGGCGTCTGAGCCGGACGTCCATCGAGTCACGCAGCGCGTCGCCGATGAAGTTGAGAGCCATCACGGTCAGGACGATGCAGGCTCCGACCGGGTAGATCAGCCACCAGTAGCCGTCCTCCAGGAACCCGACGCCGTTGGAGAGCTGATCGCCCCAGTCCACGTTGGGGTAATGCAGGCCGAAGCCGAGGAACCCGATATAGGAGACGGCCAGGATGGCGTCGGCGACCTGGAACGTCACGTTCACGATGACCACGCCGAGGGCGTTCGGGATCAGGTGCCTGCTGATCAGCCGCCAGGGAGTGGCGCCAGCCGTTCGCGCCGCCAGGACAAAATCACGTTCTCGCAGCGTCAGCACTTCACCCCGGACCAGCCGGGCCGGGACCTGCCAGGCGAAGAAACCGATGACCAGGCTCAGCGACAGCACCGTCGCGCCGAACTTAATCGCCAGGATCAGGACCACGAACAGGAAAGGAACGGAAAGAAACACGTCGACCACGCGCATCATGGCCGAGTCGATGATGCCGCCGGCCAGCCCCGAGACGGCACCCCACAGCGTGCCGATCACGATCGCGACGAACGCGGCGAAGAAGCCGATCTCCAGTGCGGCCTGGCCGCCCTTCATGAGCCGGCCGAGCTCGTCGAACCCCAGGTTGTCGGTACCGAGCAGGTGCGCCCCTGACGGCGGCAAGTTCGCGAGGAGGTCGTTGGTGTCGATCTGGTCGGTGTGGTAGATGAACGGCCCGACGAAACTGAAAAGCACGAAGAAGATGAGGATGGCGAAGCCGATCACGGCCAGCCGGTTGCTGGCGAACTCGCGCAGCGCGAGCCGCCACCCGCTCTGCACCGCTCCGATATCGCCGCCCTCGGGGCCAAGCGGCAGTGCCCGCTGAATATCCAGCGGCGGCTGGGATTGCATCGCCACGGCTGCCTCCTTTCTATAGCCTGGCCGGTCAGGCCAGCCGGATACGCGGGTCCGCGATGGTCAGCGCGATGTCCGCGATCAGGTTTCCGACGACGACAAGAGCAGCGCCCACCAGCGTGTAGGCGAGCATGACCGGATAGTCGACCTTTTGCAGGCTGGTGAAGAAAAGCAGCCCCAAGCCCTGGTAGTTGAACAAATACTCGGTGATCAGGTTGCCGGCCAGCAGGATTGGCAGCGACAGGCCTATTAGCGTCACCATCGGAAGGCTGGCGTTGCGGAACAGGTGCCGTGACAGCACGAGCCGCTCCGGCAGGCCCTTGGCCCGCGCCACCTTGATGTAGTCCTGGGCCAGGACGTCCATCGAGGAGGACCGCATGTACCGGGAGAAGCTGGCAACCGTGATGGCCGTCAGCGTGACGATCGGCAGCGTCATGGCGTTCCAGTCGCCCATGACCACGAACACGTTCGTGGACTGGCTCGCCTCGAAGCTGAATATCGGGAACGTGAGCGCGAACACCTGGATGAGGATCAGCCCGAGGAAGAACGACGGCATCGAGTAGAGGATGAACGCCGCGCTCGTCGCCACGTTGTCGCCGATGCTGTTGCGCTTGACCGCCTGGAAGATCCCCAGCGGCAAGGCGACGAGCACCGCGATCACCAGCGATATCCCGGACAGGTAGACACTGCGCGCGGTCCGCTCCTTGAAGAGCGCGAGCACGGTCTGGTTATCCGTGTAGGAGTAGCCCAGGTTGCCCTTCAGCAAGTCCGCGCCAATGCCGCCGTGGGGGAGGATGCCCACGTAACGGAAGTACTGCACGATGACCGGATCGTCATACCCGTTGGCCTTGTTCCACACGGCGACCTGATTCGGCTTCGCCGAGAGGCCGAGGACGTCCCGGGCCGGCGACGGGTAGGCCGCGTGCAGCAGGATGAAAATGAAGATGGAAACGCCGATGATCACGACGATCGAAGTAACGATCCGACGTGCTAGGTAGGAGATCATCTGTCCCTGCCTTCCTCCGCGGGATAAGCCGCGAACCGGGCGCCGACGCCGGACCCGGCACTCGGCGCGGCCGCGTGCCACCGAACCCCTGCCCTGGTCTCCGCTGTATAACCGGAGACCAGGGCAGTCCAGCGCCTGAGGAGGTTACTTGGTGAAGTACCAGAACTCTGGTGTGGCGTAGTACTGGGTCAGGTTCTCGAATGAGGTCGGCGGACCGGAGATGGTGTTCTTCCAGGCCCAGACGTAATCCGGGACGGGCTGGAATTGCACCGGCTGGTTCGCGGTCAGGAACGACGCCTCGTCCTTCACCGCCGACGGGTCACCGCCGGAGATGGAGGCGTTGATGAGGGAGTCGGCGGTCGGGTTGCTGTAGTCTCCGACCTGCTCCGGCCCGGTGGTGTTGAACAGGCCGAACGTGGTCGCATACGGATCCTCGGTCTCACCGCCGAAGTCCTCCATCGCCCACTTGTTCTCGTTCGCCGGAGCAGACGGGTCCAGGTAGTTGGCGATCATGTAGTTGAAGTTGCTGCTGGACAGGGTGATGTTGACGCCTGCCTGCTTCGCCTTCGACGCGAAGTCTTCTGCCTGGTTGCCGATCAGCGTCGGAGAACTGCTGTAGATGTAGTTGAACGCCAGCTTGGTGCCGGCCGGGATGCCGGCTCCGCAGTCGCCGGTGGCGGTGCCGGCCTTCGCGCACACGTCGGTGCCGCCCGGGGTCACCGTCCAGCCGTTGCTCTTCAGGAGGCTGACCGCGGAAGAAACGCTGAACGGGTACGGGTCGGTCGCCGCGTCGGCCGGCAGGTACGGGCTGCGCGGGTAGGCCGGGATCGGCCCGTAGGCCGGGGCGCCCGCGCCGTGCATGAACGCGGTGATCCAGCCCTGGTCGTCCACCAGGTGGGCCAGCGCCTGGCGCACGTACAGCTGGCTGATGATGTTGTCGAAGTCGCCGGTCTTGTCCTTGAAGTTGTAGTTCCCGAAGTTCATGCCGTAGTCCGGCTCGCCGAGGTAGCTGTAGCCGAGCCGCAAGACCTGCGGCAGTTGCGGCACGTCGTCATAGCCGACGTTGGCGACGTCGATGCTGCCCGCCTTGATGGCGTTGAACTCCGCGGTGTCCGAGGTGAACGGAACACCCACGAAGGTGGACTCCTTCGTCGCGTGCGGGCCGCCGTAGCTGGTATTCGGCACCATCGTGAATCCGCCGCTTGTGGTGTTGTAGGCCGACAGCTTGTAGGGGCCGTCGACGACCTGCCACAGCGGGTTGGTCGCGTAGGTGCTGAGCGACTTGCTCTGCGCGGTCAGGAAATTGAAGATCTTCGTCATCGTGGCCGGGGTCCAGCCGGACGGGGGCACCACCGTGCCGCTAGTCGACGTCTTCGCCCACACGGTGCTCGGCAGCGGGATCAGCGGCCCCTGGCCAAGGTAGTTGTCGGTGAACCAGGTCGGGTTGACCGCCGACTTGAGGTTCATGACCAGCGTCGACGCGTTCGGCTCCGAGGTGCTCGCCAGGTTGTCCGGGAAGTGGCCGGGCACGTAGTCCTCCCAGTTCACCGGGGACACCTTGACCGCCGCCTTGATCAGGTCGATATAGAAGACCAGGTCGTTGGCGGTGATGGGCTGGCCGTTCGACCACTTGTAGCTGCTCTTCAGCGAGACCGTCACGGTCTTGTCGCCGTTGGAGTAGGTCGGCGTGTTGGCGATGCTCATCGACGGGTCCACGACCGGCTCGACGCCGTCCACCGTCCAGATCAGTGGCCGCCACATCTCCCAGATGAAGGTGAAGTTGTTGTCGACCGTGTTGGAGGCGGAGGGCACCAGCGGGAGGATCCAGTTCGGGGAGGCGCCGGGCTGCTCGGCCCAGGTGATCGTCCCGGCATGCTCCGTGCCCGATGCCGCAGCCGGCACCGACCCGATCGCGCCAGGGACCGTGACGGCTCCGCCGGTCGTGCCGGTCGATCCGCTACTGCTGCTGCTGCTGCTACAGGCGGCAAGCGCGGTGATGCTCGCCACCGCGAGGGCTAGCCCCCCGATACTCTTGCTCCGGATCTTCATCATCGGCCCTCCCTCCTCGCGCTGTTCGCGCTTCTGGTCCGTCCTGGGGTCATCAGGTTGTCGCCCTTCTCTGTGGTTCGCCGGTGATCCGCTCCGCACCGTCGCGGGGCGCTGGGTCGCAGGGCCCCGTTACCGGTTACGGCCCGTTTCCCCGGCACATCCGTACCGGCTCATGCCGAGCCGACCGGTGAGCTACCGGTGTTATGAGTTAGCGGAAGCGTAAGTTCCATATTGCATCGATCTCTCGCCAAAAATGTCACAACTTGCCATCAATCCCCTGAGAGCAGCGTCCCGCTGTGTCACGGATACCATCCGGATATTTCCGGATCCAAGCCCTCCTGTTAACTTTGGTCCCACGAAGCTCACACGCCCAGCAGCGTGAAGGCTTGCCGCGCGGAGACGGTCTCGCCGCAGAATCTCCGTCCAGAGCCGCCGCCGCCGCCAAGAACCTCCGCGAGTCACCCCCGCGTCTGCCTCCCCGGATCATTGGCGCTCTACCCCGCTCGCGATTACCAAGCGTAACTGTTTAACAATGTGTATACAAATCGTTACGCTGTGCCGACATTTTTCCGCCATCACCATACCGGCCTGGTTCTCCTGCGCGGTCCTGAGCCAGATGAGCTGCTTGGTTTAATACCATAAACCTCACGTCACGCCGCGCTTGAGTGCCCCCCCGGGGAACTCCGGATTGGCCGCCGAAATGGCAGCCCTTACCTCCGCGGACAGGCACACGCGGCGGCCTGAACATTGGCTCGCCGGTTCCCGGGCAGTAAACATCCTCGGTAAAATAACGAATTGACTATCAATTCATAACGCATCGAAAACAGTGGTTGCTACTGGCGCATCGGCGTGATTCTGTCCGCCACAGGCAGCCGCCGCAGGCTTCACTTGAAGATGACGGTACGCCGGCCGTGCAGCAGGACGCGGTGCTCGGCATGCCAGCGCACGGCCCGGGCGAGCGCGACCCGCTCGGCGTCGCGGCCGATGGCGGCCAGGTCCTCCGGGCTGCTCGTGTGGTCCACCCGGGCGACTTCCTGCTCGATGATCGGGCCCTCGTCGAGGTCCGCGGTGACGTAGTGCGCGGTCGCGCCGATCAGCTTCACGCCGTGCGCGTGCGCCTGCTGGTAGGGCCGTGCCCCCTTGAAGCTCGGCAGGAACGAGTGGTGGATGTTGATGATGCGGCCCGCCAGCTTGGCGCACAGGTCCGGCGACAGGATGCGCATGTACCGGGCCAGCACCACGAGGTCGATGCTCAGCTCGCTGACCAGGTCGAGCACGCGGCCCTCCGCCCGCTGGACGGACAGCGGTTCGCTATCCACCGGCACGTGCTCGAACGCGACGCCGTGCGCCGTCGCGAGCGGCTCCAGGTCGCGGTGATTGCCGACGACCAGCGGGATGTCGATGCGCAGCGACTCCGCCGCGCGCCGGTACAGCAGGTCGTTCAGGCAGTGCCCGGCCTTGGACACCATGATCAGCACCCGTGGCCGGACGGCGACGTCGTGCAGCTCCCAGTCCATCGCGAACTCGGCCGCCACCGGGGTGAATCCGGAGTACAGGTCGTCGTAGGACGCCGGGTCCGATCCGCCGGCCGGCAGGGTCTCCACGTGCACCCGCATGAAGAACCGGCTCGACCCTGCCACGGTCCGGTCCGCGAACTGCTGGCTGTCGAGCACGTTGCAGCCCGCCTCGTGCAGGTACGCCGCGACCGCGTGCACGATCCCGACCCGGTCCGGGCAGGACAGGGTCAGGACCAACTCGGCCATCAGGCGCCCACTGCGTGCACGCCGCCGTCGACGTGGATGATCTCTCCCGTGGTCGCGGGGAACCAGTCCGACATCAGCGCCACGCAGGCCCGCGCGGTCGGTTCCGGGTCGGTGATGTCCCAGCCGAGCGGCGCCCGGCTGCCCCACACGCCCTCGAACCGCTCGAACCCCGGGATGGACTTCGCGGCCATGGTGCGCAGCGGCCCCGCTGCCACCAGGTTGACCCGCACTCCCCTGCCGCCCAGATCGCGGGCCAGGTATCGCGCGCAGGACTCCAGGCCGGCCTTGGCTACGCCCATCCAGTCGTAGCCGGGCCAGGCCACGCTGGCGTCGAAGTCCAGGCCCACGACCGATCCGCCGCCGCTCATCAGCGGCAGCGCCGCCATCGTGATCGCCTTCAGCGAGTATGCGGAGACATGGAGGGCGGTCGCGACGTCGGCCCACTTGGTGTGCAGGAAATTCCCGCCCAGAGCCTGTTCCGGGTTCGCGTAGGCGATCGCGTGCAGCACGCCGTCCAGGCCGTCCACGTGCTCCGACACTCGTTCGGCCAGTGAGGCGAGGTGGTCCTCGCTGGTTACGTCGAGCTCGAGGACCGGCGGCGGCGAAGGCAGCCGCTTGGCGATCCGTTCCACCAGGCTCAGCCGCCCGAAGCCGGTCAGCACCACGGTCGCGCCCTCCTGCTGGGCCACCCGGGCCACGTGAAACGCGATCGAGGCGTCCGTGATGACCCCGGTGACCAGGATCCGCTTGCCCGCCAGGATTCCCATAACTCCCTACTTCCTCGGGGGGACGATCCCCCCCAGACCCCCCCTGCTTTACGGGGGGCTGCCCGCCCCCCGTACCCCCCTGGGCCCCCCTGGGGGGGCTGGTAGGCCAGGCCTGGCCTGGCCTAGTGTCCCATCCCGAGGCCGCCGTCGACCGGGATGACGGCGCCGGTGATGTAGGCCGCGTCCTGTCCGGCCAGGAACGCCACCGTGCCAGCCACCTCCTCCGCCGAGGCGTACCGGCCGAGCGGGACCGCGGCCATGATCGCGGCCTTCCTGGCTTCCGGCAGGCCTGCCGTCATGTCGCTATCCACGAACCCGGGCGCGACCACGTTCGCGGTGATGCCGCGCGAGCCGAGCTCGCGGGCCAGCGACCTGGCCAGGCCGACCAGGCCGGCCTTGGACGCGGCGTAGTTAGCCTGCCCGGCCGAACCGTACAGGCCCACGACGGAAGAGATGAAGATCAGCCGTCCGCGGCGCATCTTCATCATGCCGCGTACCGCCCGCTTGGCCACCCGGTAAGCGCCGGTCAGGTTGGTGTCGAGCACCGCAGCGAAATCATCCTCGCTCATCAGCGCGAGCAGCTGATCGCGGGTGACGCCCGCGTTGGCGACCAGCACCTCGACCGGCCCCTGGTCAGCTTCCACCGCACCGAACGCCGCATCGACCGAAGCCACGTCCCGCACGTCGCAGCGGACCACCGCCAGGTCCTGCACCGGCTCGCCGGAGCGCGAGGTCACCGTGACGCTGTCGCCGTCCGCCGCGAGCCGTCGCGCGATGGCCAGCCCGATACCGCGGTTCCCGCCGGTCACAAGCACGGAGCGCCCCATGTTCACCTCTTTCCTGGCCACCCGAGGGTACCGCAGGCGTCGCGAGCACGTGAGATAGACTCACGCCGCGTGGATGACCATCAGCCGGGAATCGACCCGGAATTCACGGCACTGCCACTGCGGGAACTGGCCGACGCGGCGCTCGCCCAGGCCAAGAGCCTCGGCGCTCAGCACGCCGACTTCCGCGCCGAACGCATCCGGGGTCAGCAGGTCGGCTTGTCCGACGGCAGCCCGCAGACCCTGTTCGACGCCGACGACACTGGTCTGGCCGTCCGGGTGATCGTGGACGGGACCTGGGGTTTCGCCTCAGCCGTCGACCTGGACGCGGACTCAGCGGCGCGGGCCGCACGGCAGGCCGTCGAGGTCGCCAAGGTCGCCGCCGCCATGAACACCGAACCCATCGATCTCGCCCCCGAGCCCGCCTACGGCGACGTGAGCTGGGTGTCCGCTTACGAGATCGACCCGTTCACGATCAGCGTGGCGGACAAGGTGGCCCTGCTGGCGCAGTGGAGCCACACCCTGCTCGCGCACGCCGCCGTCAGCCACGTGGACGCCTCGCTGCAGCAGGTCAGGGAGTGCAAGTTCTACTCAGACGGCGCCACCACGGCCACCCAGCAGCGGGTCCGCCTGCAGCCACAGGTCACCGCCATCGCGGTCACCGATGACGGCAGGTTCGACACCATGCGGACGCTGGCCCCGCCGGTGGGACGAGGGTATGAGTTCCTCACCGGAACGGGCTGGGACTTCGCCGCCGAGCTGGCCGAGCTACCCGACCTGCTGGCGGCCAAGCTCGGCGCCCCCACGGTCGAGCCGGGGCGTTACGACCTGGTGATCGACCCGTCCAACCTCTGGCTCACCATCCACGAGTCGATCGGGCATGCCACCGAGCTCGACCGGGCCCTGGGGTACGAGGCCGCGTACGCTGGCACCTCGTTCGCCACCGTGGACAAGCTCGGCAGCCTGCAGTACGGGTCGGGCATCATGCACGTCACCGGCGACCGCACCGCCGAGCACGGCCTGGCCACCATCGGTTACGACGACGAAGGCGTAGCCAGCCAGTCCTGGGACCTGATCAGAGGCGGCATCTTGACCGGCTACCAGCTTGACCGGCGGATGGCCTTCCTGAGGGGCTTCGGGCGCTCGAACGGGTGCGCGTTCTCCGACGGTCCCGGCCACATGCCGCTGCAGCGGATGGCTAACGTGTCGTTGCAGCCCGAGGCCGGCGGCCCGTCCACCGAAGACCTCATCGCCGGGGTGGAGAACGGGATCTACATTCTGGGCGACAAGAGCTGGTCGATCGACATGCAGCGGTACAACTTCCAGTTTACCGGCCAGCGGTTCGTCAAGATCAAAAACGGGAGGCTGGCCGGCCAGCTGCGCGACGTGGCCTACCAGGCCACCACCACCGATTTCTGGGGCTCGATGGAGGCCGTCGGCGGCCCGCAGACCTACCTGCTCGCCGGCGCGTTCAACTGCGGCAAGGGCCAGCCCGGCCAGATCGCCCCGGTCAGCCACGGCTGCCCGGCCGCCCTGCTGCGCGGCGTGCGGATACTCAACACGGCCGAAGAGGGGGCCTCATCATGAGCTCCGGGTACTCGCCCCAGGACACCGTCGAGCGGGCCCTGAACGCCGCCCGCAGTGACGACTGCATCGTGATCGCGGAGGAGACCTCGACCGCGAACCTGCGCTGGGCGGGCAACACGCTCACCACCAACGGCGTGTCTCGCTCCCGCCAGCTCACCGTCATCGCCATCGACCGGCGCGCGGGCCAGGGCGCCTCGGCGGGCGTGGTGTCCCGGGCCGGCGTTCGGCCCGACCAGATCGAAGGCGTGGTCCGGGAGGCCGAGCAGGCCGCCGCCGAAGGCTCTCCCGCCGAAGATACGGAAGAGCTGGCCGGGCCGACGCAGGCGGGGTCGTTCGGCCAGAAAGATGATGAAGAACCCCGGTGGGACTCCGCTCCAGGCCTGACCGAAATCGGCGTGATGCGCGATTTCGCGGCCGCGCTCGGCGAGACCTTGCGCGCGGCCCAGGCTGCGGGCAGGAAGCTGTACGGGTTCGCCGAGCACGAGCTGAACAGCACCTTCCTCGGTACCTCGGCCGGGGTGCGGCAGCGGCACGACCAGCCCACCGGACGAGTCGAGCTGAACGCTAAATCCGCGGACCTAGAGCGCTCGGCGTGGGCGGGCGCGGCGACCCGGGACTTTTCCGACCTAGACATCGCCGGTCTTGACGGCAGGCTGACCGAGCGCCTGGACTGGGCCAAACGCACCGTCTCGCTGACCGCCGGACGGTACGAGACGCTGCTGCCGCCCTCGGCCGTCTCCGACCTGCTCATCTACCTGTACTTGTCGGCCGGGGCGAAGGAGGCGGCCGAGGGACGGACGGTGTTCAGCAAGCCGGGCGGCGGGACGCGGATCGGCGAGCGCCTGTCCGCGCAGCCCGTGACGCTATCCAGCGACCCGCGGACGCCGGGGCTGGCCTGCGCCCCGTTCGTTATCGCGCACGCGTCCGGACCGGACTCTTCTGTGTTCGACAACGGGCTCCCGCTGAGCCGTACCTCGTGGATCAGCGACGGCTCGCTGGCGGCCCTGGTCTCGTCGCGGCACTCCGCCGAGGTCGCCGGGGTGCCGGTCACGCCCGACATCGACAACCTGACCTTCGCGTCGGCGGCCGCCGCTCAGCCGAGGCTGGAGGAAATGATCGCCTCCACCAAGCGCGCCCTGCTGCTGACCTGCCTGTGGTACATCCGCGAGGTGGACCCGCAGACCCTGCTGCTCACCGGGCTGACCAGGGACGGGGTCTACCTGGTGGAGGACGGGGAAGTGGTGGGCGCGGTCAACAACTTCCGGTTCAACGAGTCACCGGTCGGCATGCTCGGGCGGCTGCTCGAAGTGGGCGCCACCGAGCCGACGCTGCCGCGCGAATGGGGCGACGGCTTCAACCGTGCCGCGATGCCCCCGGTGCGGGTCGAGGGCTTCAACATGTCCTCGGTGAGCCAGGCCAGCTGAGGGGTCCAGGGCCCGGTCGGCGCTAAAGGCGGAGGCGAGTCAACCGGGTTTGAGGGCGGGGCATACCTTGGAAGTGTGAGGATAGCTCAATCGCGCCGGCAGGAGTCGGTGCACCTGGTGACGCAAGCGCACCGCTCCATGTCGGATGACATCGCCTACCGGCAGCGCAGGTACCTGCTGATGATGGGCATCCGCGCGCTCTGCTTCGTAATAGCCGTGGTCCTGTACACCAATCACTTCGGCTGGCTTGCCGCGATACCCGCCTTCGGGGCCATCTTCATTCCCTATTTCGCGGTGGTGTTCGCCAACGCCGGCCGGGAACCTAACAACACCCGCGGCTTCATGGAGTACCAGCCGAACGTGCCCGCTACCCGCGACCCGGCCAGCCCGCCACAAGCAAACCGGGGAAACGGTCAGCGCCCAGCGCCGCCGCGTTCAAGTGATAACTTATCTGCTTCGTGATTGGCCTGCTCAGCGTCGTCCTGAGACCTGGCGGTAATTAGGTCTTGACACAACCGGGGGCGTTTCCGTGTAACATCCATATCGGTGCTCTGGTCCCCCGCCGGAGCACCACTGCCGGCGTTCCGGGCCCCCGTCGGAACGCCGATGAACGCGACGCCGGGTGGTTTGCCCCCGTAGCCACCCGGCGTCGCACTATGCTCGCCGCTTTAATAGCGGCTTCGGCGGGGCTCGCAACGTCTCCCGGGGGGGCGACCCCCCCGGACCCCCCGCGTGGCGCCCTCTGAGTGGGGGGCCTTTCTTCGTTGGCCTGGATCCGCGAGGCTTCTCTTGGGCTTCTCTCGGGCCCCCCTGGGGCTTCTCTCGGGCCCTCTCGGGCTTCTCTCGGGCCCTCTCGGGTTCTCTTGGGGCCCTCTTGGGGTTCCGGTGGGCTTGGGGGCTGGGTCGGGTGACTGGTGTCGGGGGTTTGTGTTGTGGGGTGCTTGGTGGGGCTGACCTGGGTCTCGGGGCGGGGCGGCTTGGGTGGGCGGATCCTTGGATCTTGGGGGCGGCGCTGATGATCTTCTGAGAGGGATGGGCGAGGCGGGGGGATGGGCGGGGACTGCGGCTGGGGTGGGGCTGGGTTGGCGTGGGGACGGGATGCGGCTACGGGGACAGGCCGGGCGGGGGCGCGCGGATTGCATAGGGATACCTGGGGCTATTGCCTCAGCGTTGGATGGGTTCTATAGGAGCGGAAGACTCACCTATAGGGGAGTTAGCAGGTCGTGGTGCCGGGTCAATCGGTAACACGCTTCTTGTCGTGTGCGCTGTGCGCACACGACCCGTTAGAAGCGGTTGGGATTGTTGGTTCGTTTTCGCTATAGCACCGAGCAAAACTAACGAACGATCAGCAGATGCTTACTAATTGGCCGCCTAAATACCTCATAGGGGGCGGCGCAGGCCGGGCTATTCAGTCTTGCGAAACTCGGCTATGGCTATAGCGAGCATCACGAAGCCCATCGCGGCGACCATGGCCAGGGATAGGCCGAGCGGAACCAGCCAGCCGTCCCAGGTAACACCGGGGCTGAGCGCCGTGAGCGCCAGCGGGCTGATCGACAGGTGACCGAACACCGCGTGCCGCATCGGGTCAACGATGTAGGTCAGCGGATCGATACGAGTCAGAACGGTCAGCCAGGAAGGCAGTCCGTTCAGCGGGTACAGGGCGCCAGACAGGAAGAACAGCGGCATCACCAACATCTGGGTGAGCGCCATGAACGCTTGTATCTGCTTGATCCGCGCCGCCATCATGACGCCGAACGCCGTCAGCGTGAACGACAACAGCAGCAACTCCCCCACCAGGGTCAGCAGCAGCACCGGGTCATACGGGACGTGCGCCACGCCGGCCAGGGCCAGGAAGATGATCCCCTGAAAGGTGGCCACGGTCGCGCCGCCCAGGCACTTACCGACCACGATCGCCCACCGGCGGACCGGCGCGACCAGCATCTCGCGCAGGAACCCGAACTCCCGGTCCCAAACGATCGATGCGGCCGAGAAGATCGCCGTGAACAGCACCGACATCGCGAGCACACCCGGGTAGATGAACGTGGAGAAATCCACGCCGGCCGGCATGCCGCGGGAAGCGAGCCGGGACAGCCCGGTACCGAGCACGAACAGGAACAGGACCGGCTGCACCAGCGACGTGACCGCCCGCAGCCGGTCACTGCGGAACCTGATCAGCTCGCGCCGCCAGACGATGCTGACCGCGCGCAGGTCTGCGCGGATGCTGCGCTCGGGCACCGCGACCCGGATGATCTCGGTGAGGTCCCGCTCCTGTGCCTCTCGGTTTGCGATCTCCTGAGCTGTCATGGCTGCTACCTCCGGCCGAAGCGTGTCGCGATCCTGCGGTTGCGGTCGCCGACCGTCGCTTCGGCATCACGGATCGTCTTGCCGGTGTAGGACATGAACACGTCGTCCAGGGACGGCCGGGACACGCTCACCGACTGGATGGCGACCGGCAGACGTGCGAACAGCTGGGGCACGAAGTGCTCACCGGACTCCACGGAGAACGTCACAAGTCCCTCGTGAATCGCGGCGTCGATACCGAACACGTCGGCCAGCGCGCGGACCGCCGCCTGATCGTCCGTGGTGCTGATCTGTATCCGGTCTTTCCCGACGGAGGCTTTCAGCGCTTCCGGGGTGTCGATCGCCACGATGTTCCCGTGGTCGATGATGGCGATCCGGTCGCAGTTCTCCGCCTCGTCCATGTAGTGCGTGGTGAGGAAGATCGTGATGTCCTCACGCTTCTTCAGCTCGTTGATGTAATCCCAGATCGAGACCCGGGTCTGCGGGTCGAGCCCCACCGTCGGCTCGTCCAGGAACAGCACCCGGGGCGCGTGCAGCAGGCCGCGGGCGATCTCCAGCCGCCGCTGCATGCCACCTGAGTAGGTGGAGACCACGCCGCCCCTCCGGTCCCACAGCCCGACCATCTCGAGCACCTGACGCAGCCGCGGGCCGAACGCCGCCTTGGGCACCCCGTACAGGTCGGCATGAAAGCGCAGGTTCTGTTCCCCCGTCAGGTAGCTGTCCAGCGTGGTGTCCTGGAACACCAGGCCGATGTTGCGGCGCACCGTGTCCCGTTCCCGGACCACGTCGTGACCCGCGACCCTGGCGGACCCCGAGGTGGGGTCAGCCAAGGTGCACAGGATCTTGATGGTGGTGGACTTGCCTGCGCCGTTCGGCCCGAGGAAGCCGAACGTCTCGCCCGCTGCGACTTCGAAATCGATGCCGCGAACGGCATCGATCTCGCCGTACTTCTTAGTCAGCTGGCTGACCGAGATTGCCGGAGTCACCCGTGCGTGTCCTCCCCCGCATCTTCGCCGTCTGAGGCGAGAATACGGTACAGCGCCCGGCGGGTGTCGGCCAGGATCTTGCCGGCCTGGGCCACCTGGGCCACGGAGCCCGCCTGAGCCACCTGCGATACGGCCACCATGACCTGCTTGATCGTGCTCCGCAGCTGGACCTCGGCATCGTCGACACTTCCGGTCACGGCATCCCAGGACGCCCTGAGCTCGTTGGCGTGCTCGGTGACGTACGCCTGGCCTTCCTCGGTCAGCGTGTACATCCGGCGCCGGTCTTCGCCAGCTTCCGTCTTGATCAGGGCCTCGTCCTCGAGCTGCGCCAGCGCCGGGTACACCGACCCTGCGCTCGGCCGCCAGACGCCCTCGGTGCGCGCGCCGATCTCCTGGATGATCTGGTAGCCGTTCCACGACTGGCCCTCGGCCAGCAGGTCCAGGATCGCGGCCCGCACGTCACCGCGCCGGACACGCGGCCCGCGGCCGCCGAACCGCGGCGGCCCGAACGGCCCTCCGCGCATCCCGAACTCGAACGGGCCGCCAGGGCCTCCCGGACCTCCTGGGCCTCCTGCGAACGGGCCGCCGCGGCGGCCGCGCTCCCGCCCGTGTCCCCTGTCACCGCCACGGCGCTCCCGCGACTCTAGTGGGTCTCCCCATGCTTCGCTGTGCATTGCAGTACTCCTTGTATGTCTCTAGATCGCTTCTCGATCCTTCTCGTTAGCTCAACGATATATCGGTGAGAATATTCCGGCAAGACCCGAGTTCAAGATTTTCCTGCCGAACGGACCGTGGCACCAGCCGCGGGCCAGATGCCAGCGGGTGGCCCACCTTCCGGGCCGACCCGCCACGATGTGACCTCGTTGTTGAGGTGCGCTGGCGTTGTTGGGCTGCGCCGGTCCTCGACCCGGGCATGGCCAGCCCCACTAATCCCGCTGGCCTCTCCTCCCCTAGGAGCAGGGGCCAGGACATCATCGTGGATAGAAAACGTGGTCAGACGACGGTTCCGATCCACGATCCGCGAGTGGGGGCGAGCGCGTTAGGGGTGGGTCGGGAGGGTGTACTCGCGGCGGATGCTGTTGCCGAGGCGGGAGATGTCCGCGCCGTAGACGTGCATGGAGATGGCCACGTCGTCACCGGTGTTGCGGACCCGGTGGATATCGCCAGGCGGCGCGAAGCCGGACACGGTCCCGGCCAGATTCAGGTTCCGGGCGGCGAGTTCAAGGGCGTGTCCGCCGCCGGTCAGCGCGAAGATCTCTTCGTACTCACGTCCCAGCAGAACGCCGGTGACGCACCAGGCCACGTGGTCATGAATCATCGTCTGCTGGCCGGGCAGCCAGACCATGGCGGAGATCGAGAACGAGCCGTCCGGCTCGGCGTACAGCAGGTGGCTCTGATAGCAGGCCGGGTCTCCGCGCCGCAACGGCGCGGGCAGGAGGACGGCCGGGTCGGGCAGGTTGCCGCGCAGGACGCCGGCCACGCGATCGGCGGTCTGCTGCCAGTCGAGCCCGCGGCGGACTTCGGCGCGGTCGCGTTCATGCAGCAGATCGGCCCACCGCTCAGCCGCAGGCCGACGCGGCTGCCCAGCGGCGTCACGATGAGCCACGCGCGAGGCGCAGCCCGGTGACCGGACAGGGAGGGTCAGCAGGATCCGACGCCCTCCCAGGCGGCCACCGTGTCGTTAGCGGTATAGGTCGCGTCGGCCACCTCGAAGCCGAACGTCCGGTCGGCGACATACCCGCAGGAGCTGGTCTCTTCCACGTTGCTCCAGCTGCCGAGAGTGAACTTGTACTGGAAATTCGCGGTCGGCACGCCGGTGATGGTCAGCGTCCAGGAATCCGTCCCGGTCTTGATCATCGGATACTCGTAGGCGAGCCAGTCGTCGTAGGAGCCGATGCCGGTGCCGAGCACGTCGTAGTTGCCCGACAGGTAGACGGTGTCCCCGCTCGGTGTGCCGGCGGGCACCGTCACGTTGATCACCGCGCCGGAGTCGCCGCAGGCACCGGGACCTTCCCAGCTGGCCACCGTGTCGTTCACGGTGCCGCCGTTGACGGACATCGACCGGTTGCTGACCGAACCGCAGTCGGCCGTCTCCTCGGCGTTGCTCCAGTTGCCGCCGAGGTCGTACTTGTAGGACAGCGGGGTGTCCGCGGCCGCGTAGACGGTGGCGGTCCATTCGTTCGAGCCGACACGCGTCATCGCGATGCCGTTCGAGGCCCAGTCAGACTGGCCGTAACCGAGGGCGGAGAGGTTCCCGTCCAGGTAAACCGTGTCCTGCGAAGCATCGGTGTCCACCGGCACGGTCACGTTCACGGTTTCCTTCACCGTCCCGGTCACCGGGCACGAGCTGCCCTGCAGGCAGTTATGGACCACGGCGGGGGTATCGACGTCCGTGCCCGCCGAGATGTCGATGGCCAGCCTGACGTATTGCGCCATCGCCCACATCAGCGGCGTGGACGAGTTATCCGCCTGGCCGAAGGTGAATCCGCCTGTGCCGGTCGAGCCGCCCCAGACCTGCTCGGAGATCTGGTATCCCGTGTTGGCCGCACCCGCCATCGTCTGCAGCATGGACTGGGCACCGGAGGAGTTGCCGTCGGCGACGTCGTACTCGCCGCGTTCGCCGGAAAGCACCGGCCAGGGGTTGCCGGTGCCGGTCCCGGTGTAGTCACCGCCGGAAGAGGTCTCGCCGTAGCCGTCGAAGTTGTACCGGTGCCAGATGGGCCCTTCCGGCGTGCTGGTTTCCAGCTCGCCGTCCACGGCCGAGATGGTGTTGGTGATGTCGGCGGCGGCCGGGGACTTGACGCCGAGGCGCACCAGCTCCAGGAAGCTCGGGTCCACGACGGTGCGGTCGTCGTGGCTGCCGCCGCCGTTGGCGATGCCGATGCTGGTGCCCGCGTTCGGCTGGCCGTCGGGGGTGATCCGCAGCAGGTAATCGCCAGTGCCGTAAGGTCCCGTGGTGGTGTAGGTCAGGTCGTCGACCTCCGAGGCCCACGCCTGGGCGGTCGACTGGTACGTCTGCGCCGCGGCGGGATCGCCGTTGGCCTCGGCGATGGAGGCCGCGCAGATCAGCCCGGCGATCTCAGCGGCCATGGTGGCCGGTGAATAGCCCCCGATCTCCTCCCAGCGCTCCTCCTTGGTGTAGGGGCCGTTGGCGACCAGGTAGTTCGCGAGTTCCTCGACGTAGGTCCAGTCCGACGAGCCCGTCGCGCCCAGCTGGTACGCCAGGATGATCGGATCGGCGACCTCGTCCATCTGCACAGACCCGAACACCGCCGTGCCGTTCAGCCAGGTGTTCTGCTTGACCGCACCGCCGGATTGGACCTCATAGCTGAAGATGTAGTTGAGCGCGGCCAGCGCGTCGGTCTTGTCGCCCGCCGCGAGCAGCGTGCTGGCCATCTCGTACTCGTCCCGCGTCCACACCGCGTGGTAACCGTGCGCGCCTGAGGTACCGGTCCCGGTATCCGCGCTGACGCTCGCGCCCCAGGGCACGGTGGGCGCCGCGATGAACGCCCCGGCGTAGGTCTTGTCCTCGTCCGCCTTCAGCTCCATCAGCGAGACGTCGTACTGCTCCTGCAGCCCGGCGCTCCCGGTGACCGAGGCAGGCGCCGCGTTCAGCCCGTTAAGCCAGGATTGCCAGCCGGACTCAAATGAGCTCTCCAGTGAGGTAAACCCGGCGGCCAGCGACGCGGACGCGTCCGAGATCGCGGCCGCCTCGGTGGTGTCGAAGCCGAGCGCGAGCGTGAAGGTGGTCGACCCGCTGGAGGCCACCGGGATCTCCGCGACCTGGTCGATGTGCCCGGCCGATGACGCCTGCGAGTACGTCGAGGTCAGCCCGTAGCTCGAGGTGAGCATGGTCTCGCCGTCGCTGGACGTGCCGGCGTACCCGTTATCGGACTGGGTGAAGCCGGTCGAGGCGGTCAGCGCGCTGGCGACCGACCCGTTCTGGGCCACCAGGTCGCCGCTGGCGGAATCGGTATCGCCGGTGTTGCCCATCCCGTCGTTGTTCAGCTGCGGGTGATAGTCGACATAGAGCTTGAGCGCGGAGGAGCTTGTGTTGTCGAAGGTGGTCTGCACCAGGATCACCGAACGCGACGGGTCGGCGATGTAGGTCTTGGTGATCGTGAAGTCGCCGTTGCCGGCCTTATTGACCTGCTGCCAGACCAGCGAGCTCTCGTTCAGCAGCGAGACCGCGTGGGTGGTGCCCGTGGTCTCGGTCTCGGTAAACGAGGAGCCGTTCGTCACGACGTACTGCAGGCCGAAGGTGTCCGGCGTGTCGGTTTCCGGGGAGAACGCGTTCTCAAGCTCGCCGTTCCCGATCGTGTACCAGACCTTCGAGCCCGGCCCGAGCGAGTCGGCGAAGCCCGTCACGCTCGGCTCGTTCCAGGTCGCGCTGGCTCCAGGCGCTCCGGGCGCCGATCCCTGCGCGCTGGCGGGCACCGCCGTCAGTACTCCCGCGATCAGGGCCAGGGACGCACCCGCCACCGGGACCGCGAGCAGCCCGGCCCGGCGCCGGTACCGCCGCGATATCATCCCGCCGGGAGCCACCCAGAACCCATCCATGCCGCGCCTCCTTGCGTGCACGAACCGTTTCATACGGTAACGTAGTCTCACCGAGAGTCGCGTTCCATAAATAATCAGTGAAACTCACCGCGCGGATAACAACGCCCAGGTCACCATCTCTCAAGAGATTCGCCAACACCTAGCGCCGGAACTCAGGCAGGCGAGCGCGGGCTAACCAGCGACAGCGGAGTAGGCGATCACGCCGCGGCGCATCGCGTCGATCGCGGCGCGGGCGGTCGTGGCCAGAGTGGGCGATGTGGACGGGTCGTCCTGCGGGTCAGGCGGGTCAGGCGGGTCAGGCGGGGCGGCAGGGATGGCCGACGCGATCTGGTCGAGCAGGTCGATCAGCTGCTTGACGGAGCGGACGAAGTCGCCGGGGGTCAGGTCGGGGGCCTCGTCGAGGACGGTTTCCAGCCTCGTTCCCCGCGCCCAGCGGTACGCGGCCCAGGCGAAGCCGAGGTCAGGCTGGCGGAGGAACGACAGGTCGTTGTCTTTCTCCAGCTGGTCGAGCTCGCCCCAGGTCCTGACCATGGCGGCGAGGGTCTCGGGGACCCGGCCCTTGGGCAGCCTGGGCGGCTGGGCGTCGTCGGCCTGCCGCGACTCGAACGACAGCGCGGACACGCAGGCGGCGAGCTCGGCCGGGGACAGGCCGTCCCACTGGCCGCGGCGCAGGCATTCGGCGGCCAGCAGGTCAAGCTCGGTATACAGGCGGCCAAGCCGCTGCCCGTCGGGCGTGACCGTGTCACCGGCCAGGTAGCCGAGTCGTTCCAGGACACTGCAGACCCGGTCGAAGGTGCGGGCGATCACGTGCGAGCGGTCGGCCACCCGGCGCTCGAGCGCCTCGGTCTCGCGCTTGAGCCGCATGTACCGTTCCGCGTACCGGGCGTGGTCTTCGCGGTCCGGGCAGTCGTGGCACGGGTGCCGCCGCATCCGGCGCCGCAGTTCCGTCACGTCGCCGGCGGAATCAGCGTCTCGCTCCCAGTCGGCCGCCCGCGTCGGCCGCCTGCCCTTCGCCGGGCCGGTGAAGTCTTGGCTCGCCAGCCGGTTCCGCATCGTGGCCGCGAGATCCTTGCGGTGCTGCGGCGAGCGCGGGCTGAACGACCCGGGAATCCGTATCTTGTCGATGACCTCGGCCGGCACGGGAAAGTCCGCCACGGCCAGCCGCTTGACCTGCCGTGCCTCGGTCAGCACGAGCGGGCCCGGTCCGGCGAAATCGGTGAATCCCCGGCCCTCAGCCTGACGCCCGCCGCCCATCCGGCCGTTACCCGGGTGACCGTGGTCCCGGGGACCCTGATGACCGCCATGGCCCTGGCGGCCGGCGGCACTGTCACTCCCCCGGGCCGGGTGCAGGCCCGGCTGGAGGACCACCGCCATCCCGGCTCGCCGGCCGCCCGGCACCCGGATGATGTCACCTGGGCGTAGCAGCGAGAGCGACCTGGCTGCTTCCGCCCGCCGGGACGTGGCACGGGCTCGGGACAGATCCCCTTCTCGTTCGGACAAAGATCTTCTGATCTGCGCGTACTCGGCGAAATCACCTTTCTCGCAGGTCATCGCCGCGGCCAGTTCGGCCATCGCCTGGCGGTTCTTGCGGACCTGCCTGGTCAGCCCGACCACGCCGCGATCGGCCTGGAACTGCGCGAACGAGGACTCGAGCAGGGCCGACGCGCGGGGCCGCCCGGCCCAGCCGGTCAGGTTGACGGCCATGTTGTAGGACGGCCGGAAGCTCGAGTTCAGCGGGTAGGTACGGGTGCTGGCCAGGCCCGCTACCGCGCCAGGGTCCATCCCCGGCTGCCACAGCACGACCGCGTGGCCCTCGACGTCGATGCCGCGCCGCCCGGCGCGCCCGGTCAGCTGGGTGTACTCCCCCGCCGTCAGGTTCGCGTGGGTCTCGCCGTTCCACTTGTCCAGCTTCTCGATGACCACGGTCCTGGCCGGCATGTTGATGCCGAGAGCGAGCGTCTCGGTCGCGAACACCGCGCGGACCAGCCCGGCCGCGAACAGTTCTTCCACCACTTCCTTGAAGGCGGGCAGCATCCCGGCGTGATGCGCCGCGATCCCCCGCCGCAGCCCGTCCAGCCATTCGCCGTAGCCCAGGACGGCCAGGTCCTCCGGCGGGATGTCGGCGGTACGGCGCTCGGCGGTCCGCTGGATGGCCTCGGCCTCCTCCGGCGTGGTCAGCCGCAGGCCCGCCGCCAGGCACTGCTCGACCGCGGCGTTGCAGCCGGCCCGGCTGAAGATGAAGGTGATCGCGGGCAGCAGGCCGCTGGCGTCCAGGCGGGCGATGACGTCGGGCCGGTATGACAGCGGGAACCGGCGCGGCCGCCGACCCGTAGAGCCGCCCCGGACCGGCCGGCCGGGCGCCTTACGCTCGATCCAGGTGTCGCGCTGGGCCACCCGGAGCAGTTCGGGGTTGACCCGGGGGTGCCCCTCGCCGGCCGAGCCGGCCGTGAGCACCGTGTCGGTGAACAGGTCGTAGAGCCGGTTACCGGCCAGCACGTGCTGCCACAGCGGCACCGGGCGGTGCTCGTCCACGATGACCGACGTACCGCCGCGGACCTGATCCAGCCACTCGCCGAACTCCTCCGCGTTGCTCACCGTCGCGGACAGCGCCACCACCCGGACCGATTCGGGCAGGTGGATAATCACTTCCTCCCAGACCGCGCCGCGGGACCTGTCCGCCAGGTAGTGCACCTCGTCCAGGACGACGTAGCCGAGGCCCGCCAGCGCCGTCGAGCCGGTGTACAGCATGTTGCGCAGCACCTCGGTGGTCATCACCACCACGGGTGCGCCGGAGTTGATGCTGTTGTCGCCGGTGAGCAATCCCACGGTCTGGCTGTCGTAACGGCGGACGAGGTCGGCGTACTTCTGGTTGGACAGCGCCTTGATCGGCGTGGTGTAGAAGCACTTGCGGCCCTGGGCCAGCGCCAGGTGCACCGCGTATTCGCCGACCACCGTCTTGCCGGAGCCGGTGGGCGCGGCCACAAGCACGCCGTCGCCCGCACTGAGCGCACCGCAGGCCGCGACCTGGAAGTCGTCGAAGGCGAAATCGTAGAGCGCGCGGAACGACGCGAACTCCGGGTCGGCCTGCCGTTCGCGGAACGAGGCGTACCGGTCCGCCGGAGTGGTCATGTGTTCCAGATTAGGCCCTCACGGCGTTCACGGGTCGCCGGGCCCGCGACCGCAGGGTCACGAGCCCGGGCGAGCCGTTAGTTGAACCGGCTGTTCCTGTCGGGGTCAGGGTCGGTGTCACCGAGGTCGATCGGCGACAGCTCATCGTCGGCCAGGCCAGCGTAAGGATCGGGGTGCAGCCGAGCCCGGCGCCGGTCGTGATTCCACACGATGAACTCAGCCACCTCGACCAGGGCCACGCATGCTCCGCCGAGGATCAGCATGGTGAGCGGGTCCGGACTCGGGTTGGCCATGCCGGCGATCACGAAGACCGCAAAGATCATCACCCGGCGCCACTTCCTGAACTGCGCGTGGCTCAAGATGCCGGCCAGGTTCAGCATGATGATGAGAAGCGGCAGCTCAAAGGCCAGCCCGAAGGCCAGCATCATCGTCATGACGAAGCTGAGATATTGATCGAAGTCGATCAGGTTCGAGACACCTTGCGGCGTCAGGTGGAGCAGGTAGTCCATGGTCCTGGTCAGCGACCAGTAGGCCAGCGTGATGCCGATCAGGAACAGCGGGACGGCCGAGCCGAGGAAGATATAGCTCCACCGCTTCTCCCTGGCGTACAGGCCCGGCGCCACGAAGGCCCAGAGCTGATAGAGCCAGATCGGGCAGCTAACTACCAGCCCGACGAGAAAGGCGATCTTCACCCGCATGTAGAACGTGTCAAGCGGGCCGTCAAGGACAAGCTTGTTGGCGCCCAGCGTGTTACAGCCCGTGTGGCCATCTACTACCGCGGCGCACAGCGGGTGCTCGATGAGATGAAACGCCCAGTGGAAGAACACGAATCCGAGGATCATCCCCGCGATGAGCCCGAGGGCCATCTTGAGGACGCGGTTCCGCAGCTCACGGATGTGATCCATGAGCGGCATGCGGCCATCGGGGTTGTGCCGTCGCTGCGATTGCACGAAGCGCTCGCCGACGATGCGGGCACCCGCGATGGCACCGGGAAGTTTCGCCATGATCTAGTGCGGCGGTTAGCCGGGCCTAGCTGGACTGCTGGGTGTGCTGCGGGACCGGGGCTTCGGCCGCCGTGCGGGCCTGGGCCGGCTCCATGGTGGCCGCACGCTGCAGGTCGCGGATCTGCTGCTGCAGCGCGTCGATCTGCGCCTGCGACTGGCCAGGCTGCTGGCTGGCGGCAATCTCCGCGGGCGGCGGGAAAGCGGCGGGGGCACTAGAGGCAGCCGTGGAACCTGAGGGGCCGGAGGCGGTCTCGTCCTCGTGCAGGCCCTGAACTTCCTTCTTCAGGATGCGCATCGACTGACCAAGCGAGCGCGCGGCGTGAGGCAGCTTCTTGGACCCGAACAGCACGATGAGCACGATGGCTACGATCAGCACCTTCAATGGGCTGTCGAACAGGTCACCAATATTCATGTCCGTCCTCTATCGGCAGGGAGACGTCTTTCTCGGCCAGAGTCTACACGGCAGCAGGCCGGGGGGATCGTTTCCGCAGGCGGACGGCGTGTAACCGCCCGGGCTGATTTGTCCCCTCTGCTCACTCAAGCTCCTATTCGGAGCGTGACCGGCGTCGGATGGCCTTAAACGACATAATTCGCCAGGGCGGCCGTAGCGGCCTCGCGGATCTCGGTGACCAGCGACGGGGGCGAGATGATCCGGCCGTCTTCGCCGAGCCGCAGCGCCAGCCGCCGCACCCAGCCGGTATCGGGGGTGCGCAGCACCACCCGGAGCCGGCCGTCTTCCAGCTCGGCGACCGACTCGCACGGATAGTACTCCGCGACCCAGCGGCCGGCCGCGGACAGCTCGAGCACCACGGGCACGTCATCGGGCGATGGCCGGAACAGGCCCTGATCCACGTCCACGGGCAGCGCGTCCGCGGGCGGCGAGGCGGGCACGTCAAGCACCTCGAGGCTGAGCACCCGGTCCAGCCGGAACAGCCGCATCCCCTCAGCCCGCAGGCACCAGGCTTCCAGGTACGGCCGCCCCTCCACGATGTGCAGCCGCATCGGGTCGACGTCACGTTCGGTGGCCTCGTCCCGGCCCGGCACGTAATAGCTCAGGTGCAGCCGCCGGCCAGCGGTCAGGGCGGCGCGGATCTGGGTCGCGTACGCTTCGGCTCCGGCGTCGGGGATGTCCACCTGCACCGCGACCTGGGCACTGGCTGAAGCGGCTTCGCCGGCCGCGGCCTCGAGCTTGGCGATCAGCCGCGACAGGGCCGACCGGTCCTGGTGCCCGGGCACCTCGGCCAGCATCCGGAGCGCGACCAGCAGCGCGCTCGCCTCGTCCACGGCGAGCCGCAGCGGCCGGGCGATGGATTCGGCCTGGCTGACCACGATCTCACCGCCCTCATACGACAGGTCGATCGGACAGTAGGGATCGGGGGCACGGAGCTCGACGCACCACAGCAGGTTCAGGTCATCGACAAGCTCGCGCTCGCTGACCCCGAACGCCGTCGCCGTCTCAGCCAGCCCCACCGACTTCCTGCTCACCACGTAGGGCACCAGCGCGAGCAGCCGCTGCAGCCGCTCGGTCGAGGTAACGGACGCGGTCATGCGAGCACGCCTTTCAGCCGGCGGATGACGGCTTCACGCAGGTCCGGCGGGTCAAGGACGACCGCGTCCGAGCCGAACGAGGCCGCGTAGTCGGCGAACCAGCCCACGTCGCCGAAGCGCGTGGTCACCAGGTCCCAGTCCGGCGACCCGTCCGGGTGCACCGAGACCGCGTGCCGGCGCAGGCCGACCCCGGTCCCGGCCCGGACACGCAGTACCGCGGTGTGCTCGGGGGCAGGCACAGTGTCCCAGTCCCGGACCAGCTCGCGCACGTCCACGCCGTCCGGGACGGTCACGCTGCCCGCTGGGCCGCAGAACTTGACCGGCCCGGCGATCCGGCTCAGCCGGAATACCCGGGTGGCGTCGCGCCCGCGGTCCCGGCCGGCCACATACCAGCGGCCATGCCGGTTCACTACCCCCCAGGGCTCGAGCTCGCGCCGCTGCGGATCGCTCCGGCCGGCCGCGCGATAGCTGAACGTAACCGGCCGGCGATCCCTCACCGCTTCCCACAGCGGCCCGAAGGCCGGCTCGGGCGTGCCCAGCCGGGGCTCGATGCCCTGCGCGGACGGACGCTCGTCCGCGGCGTCAGGTCCGGCCGTGTCGATGCCGGCCGCCCGGAGTTTCAGCAGCGCGCCCGCCGCGGCGCCGGCCAGCTCAGCTCGCCGCCAGACCCGCGCGGCCAGGCCCAGCACGGCGGCCTCGTCCGCTTCGAGCCGCAGTTCGGGCAGCTCATAGGCCTGCTGCCTGATGCGGTAGCCAAGATCCTCGTCGAACGGATGGTTCAGGCCGGTCTCCAGCGGCACGCCGAGGTCGCGGAGATCTTCCTTGTCCCGCTCGAACATCCGCTTGAACAGGTCATCCGGCTCCGGATAACCAGGCACTGCCTGCCGGATCTGGTCCGCGGTGAGATAGCGCGTGGTGGAGAGCAGGCACACGACAAGGCCGAGCAGCCGCTCGGTCTTGCGCTTCGACATAGGCCAGCCCTCCCGTGGTTCCAGATTATTGTCTCAGTGTTAGTCCGGGGGGGCGACCCCCCGGAACCCCCCGCTCACGGGGGGAAGCCCTTTCCCCCGTACCCCCTGGGCCCGTACCCCCTGGGTAGGCTGCCGGGGGTGATCACATGGCGGAACGGCACGGTCAGCGGCATCCGCCGCGAGTGGCCGGGCGCGGTCGAGCTTGACGTATCGGTGGACGGCGCCCAGGTCCGGGCGCTGGCCTACCCGGCGCTGACCGGCCGCCCGCAGCCCGGGGACCGGGTCCTGATCAACACGACAGCCCTTGACCTGGGCCTGGGCACCGGCGGATACGCCCTCGTGGTCGCGATCCCGGACCGGCTGCCACCTGACCCTGCGCGCGCCGGCCACCTGGTGAAGGCTCGCTACACGCCGCTGCAGGCGACCGTGCTCGGCGCGGACGAGCAGGGATCACCGCACCACGACGTGCTCCGCGACGCGGATGACATCGACGGGATGCCCGTCGTGGTGGCCGACCTGCACTCCGCTCTCCCGGCCGTCCTGGCCGGCGTCTTCGATTCGGCCGAACGGACCCGTGGTGACAGTTCCTCGTCTCGCGGGCCGGCCCGGGTGGTGTACGTCATGCAGGACGGCGGGGCGCTGCCGGCCTGGTTCTCCCGGACCTGCGCGACGCTCAAGGACGCGGGCTGGCTGGCGGCGACGGTCACCACCGGGCAGTCGTTCGGCGGCGACCTGGAGACGGTGACCGTACATACCGGGCTGCTGGCCGCCCGGCACGTCCTCGGCGCGGACATCGCGGTGGTCGCCCAGGGACCAGGCAACCTCGGCACCGGGACCCGCTGGGGGTTTTCCGGCGTGGCGGCGGGAGAAGCAGTCAACGCCGTGGCGACGCTGGGCGGTCAGCCGGTGGCGTCGCTGCGGGTCAGCGACGCAGACCCGCGCGAGCGGCACCGCGGCGTCTCGCATCACAGCCTGACCGCCTACGGCCGGGTCGCGCTGGCCCGGGCTGACGTCGTGGTCCCCGCCCTGGACGGCGCGTTCGGCGATTTCGGGGTGCAGATCGCGGCCCAGTCGGCGCCGCTAGCCGCCCGGCACCAGATCGTCACCGTGGCCGTCGACGGGCTCGAGGCGGCGCTGCGCGCCTGCCCGGCCGCGCTGTCCACGATGGGCCGCAGCCTGGACGAGGACCTAGCGTATTTTCTCACCGCAGCGGCGGCCGGCCGGCACGCCGGCCGCCTGCTGCGCGAGCGACACCACGGCTGAACCCTGGACGGCCGGGTTCAGCTGGTTGAGCCCTGCTGGAGGGCGTCGATGATGTCGACGACGAAGACCAGGGTGTCGGTGCCCGTGATGCCCGCCTGGGACGCCCCGGTTTTCCCGTAACCGTCGGCGGGCGGGATGGAGAGCATCACCCGGCTGCCCACGGTCTGGCCTTCCAGCGACTTGTCCCAGCCGGGGATCACCTGCTCAGGCGACGCGCCGATGACGAAACCGAACGGGGAGCCCGAGGACCAGGAGGAGCCGAAAACCTTCTTGGTCCGCCAGATGTAGCCGACGTACTGAGCGATGACGTACTCGCCCTTGACCACCTTCGGGCCACTGCCCTTGATCAGCGTCTTCGCCACGAGCGCGGTCGGCGGCGAGGATTTCGGGAAGGTGAGCGTGGGAGCGCTGCCCGCCTTGGCGCTGACCGTCGGCAAGGTGCCGCCGCCGGCGGACTGCTGCGCGCCGGCCGCGGACGCCGTGTCGGCGTATGACTTGAGCACGTCGATGACGAACACCAGCGTGGTGCTGCCGGTGATGCCGAGCTGTGAGTTCCCGGTGGTGCCGTAGCCCTGCGCCGGCGGGATCACCGCGAGGACCCGGCTACCGACTTTCTTGCCGATCAGCGCGGATTCCAGGCCCGGCAGCATCGTGCCGCCGATCACCGTCGGGTTGCTGGTGAAGGTGTTCGCCTTCAGCGAGGAGCTGGTTCCGGACCAGAAGTACAGGACGAAGTTCGCGGCCAGGGCGTCGGCCTTGGTCAAGGTGGTGCCGGTGCCCTGGATGAGCGTCTTGACCTCGAGCTGGCTGCCGGCCTTGGCCTTCGGGATGTTCACCGTCGGAGCCTTGCCGAACAAGCCCGTGGCCGTGACCGACGAGCTCGCGCCGGCCGGCGACGTCGAGGACGACGAAGAGGACGACGAACTCGACGAGCCGCAGCCAGCCAGGACTGCGCAGGCAAGCAGGGGAACGGCGGTGAGCGCTAGAAAGCGTCGCATCAGAACCTCAAGAGTGGTGGATGTCAGGTCCGCTAGCCTACTGGCACGACCGAGCGGCCGGGCCCTGCGTTCAGCCGTCCCTCAGCTAACTCACAGGGGCGGGCTGACACTTGTTCAAGGATGGTTGACGTCAAGGTGACCAGTTCGGAGCAGCACCGCCGGCCGCTGGCCGTCGCGGCCTGCACCGGCGCGATCGGTTTGCTTTACGTCGCCTATCTCGGTCAGTCACGATCTCTCGGCACGGACGCGGACGGCGCAAGCAACGTGCTCCAGGCCGATGCTGGCGCCGGACTCGACCTGCACATCGACGAGACCGTCGCACCGGGTACCCTGCCCCGCCTGATCGCGGTCGCCGAAGCGGGATTCGGGTCGCTGCCAGTCATGTGGCCGGGATCGGCGTGCCGCGCACGCTGGTCACATGCCGGCGATCAGCTTCTCGACTCGCTCGTCCACCGAGCGGAACGGGTCCTTGCACAGGACGGTTCGCTGGGCCTGGTCGTTCAGTTTCAGGTGCACCCAGTCGACAGTGAAATCACGCCGCTTCTCCTGGGCCCGGCGGATGAACTCACCGCGCAGCTTCGCCCGGGTGGTCTGCGGCGGGACGGACTTCGCCTCAAAAATGTCGATATCACGAGCGGCCCGCTCCACCGCCCCGGCCCGCTGCAGCAGGTAATACAGACCCCGGCCGCGATGCACATCGTGATAGGCCAGGTCAAGCTGGGCGACGCGGGGCGCGGATAGCGGCAGGTCATGCTTGGCCCGGTAGCGCTCGATCAGCTGGTACTTAGTGACCCAGTCGATCTCGCGCGCGATCAGGTCGAGGTTACCGGTCTCGATCGCGCTCAGCGCCCGCTCCCACATGTCAAGGACACGCCTGCTGACCGCGTCGGCACCGTTCTTGTCGGTGAAGTCTTTCGCCCGGTTCAGGTATTCGTACTGGATGTCCAGGGCGCTGAGCTCGCGCCCGTTCGCCAGCCTGACCCGGCTGCGGCCGGTCATGTCGTGACTGACCTCACGGATCGCCCGGATGGCGTTGTCCAGGGTCAGGTCGCGCATGATCGCGCCGGCCTCGATCATCCGCAGCACCAGGTCGGTCGACCCGACCTTGAGCAGTGTCGTGGTCTCGCTCATATTGGAGTCGCCCACGATCACGTGCAGCCGCCGGAACCGCTCGGCGTCGGCGTGCGGCTCGTCCCTGGTGTTGATGATCGGACGCGACCTGGTGGTGGCCGAGGACACGCTCTCCCAGATGTGCTCGGCGCGCTGGCTCACGCAGTACACCGCGCCCCGCGGCGTCTGCAGCACCTTGCCCGCGCCGCAGATGATCTGGCGGGTGACTAGGAAGGGGATGAGGATATCGGCCAGCCTGCCGAACTCGCCGTGCCTGCCGACCAGGTAGTTCTCGTGGCAGCCGTAGGAGTTGCCGGCCGAGTCGGTGTTGTTCTTGAACAGGTAGATATCGCCGGCGATGCCCTCCTCGCGCAGCCGCCGGTCAGCGTCCACCAGCAGCCCCTCGAGGATCCGCTCGCCCGCCTTGTCGTGCGCCACGAGATCCAGGACGTTGTCGCACTCGGGCGTCGCGTATTCCGGATGGCTGCCCACGTCAAGGTAGAGCCGCGCCCCGTTCCTGAGGAACACGTTGCTGCTACGCCCCCACGACACCACGCGCCGGAAAAGATAGCGCGCGACCTCGTCAGGCGAGAGCCGCCGCTGCCCGCGGAAGGTGCACGTAACGCCGTACTCGTTCTCGACTCCGAATATTCGCCGGTCCACTCGCCCAAGGCTACGTCCCGTCGCCCACTGACAACAGCATCCGGGGGTGCTGGTCACCGGCCTAGCCAAGCCGGCTGAGCAGATTCGTGCCCCAGACGAGGACGGTGTACTGCCGGTAGGAGTAGGTACGGGCCGGCGGCCCGAACGTGTGCCGGGCTGAATTCAGCCACGAACGCCAGGCCGCGGTGCCGACCGCGTCGTCCGTAACTATGAAGTCCGCGTCATGCCTGCCGGGCTGGTACCACGGCCGGGCGTAGCCCCAGCCGCTGTCGGGGGCGGTGACCAAGCGGTTCCGGATCGACACCTGCCTGACCTCGGCCTGGCCGCCACTGTCCACGGTCACGCTGTTGGCCAGCCAGTAGTCCGCCGCCAGCCCGCTGTTGAGATGGTGGGTGACCAGCCATCCGGCCAGGTCCTGATGCTGCGCCGGGGCCGGCAGCTGGGCGGCATAGACCGCCAGCACGACCGCGTAGCCCACCAGGACAGCGGCGAGCACCGGCATCAGCACGTTCTTTCCCGCGATCCTGGCGGTCAGCACCGGACCCGCCAGCACGCGCCCGGCCAGCACCGCCCCGAGGGGCAGCACCGCGGTGATCTCCCTGCTGCTGAGCAGATTCCTGACGTAATTGCCGTGCGCGTACAGGATCACGTTCAGGGCGATCGCCGCCGCCAGGGCGGGCACCAGGAGTTCCTCCCGGTGGGCGAACCGCCGCAGCGCGACGCAGAACGCCACGGCGAACAAGGCCACGCCGACCAGGTGCAAGGAGCTGAAGATCAGGTTCACCGACTGCCCGCGGCCGAAGGAGGCGCCGAAGAGCATACCGATGCCCTGGATGGTGAGGACGACGTTGTGCGGGAGCATGGCGAAGCCCGCGAAACGCGTGCCGACCGGCCGCAGCGCGAACCCCCCGGACGCGCGGATGAAGGCTGAGACGAGCGCGGCCGCACCTATCGCCGCCACCGCCGCCGCCGACAGGCCCAGCTCGAACCACCACGGAGCAGGGACGGTACCCGGAGCGGGTTCGGCCGTGAAGGCACGCTCCGCCCGGACCGCGGTGGCCACCTGGCCGCCGGATACGGTCAACCCCCGCAGGCTCGCGGGTCCGGGAGGGCTCGCGGATGTGCGAGCGGGGTCTGGGGTGCCGCGGACCTGGGGAAGACGCCGCTGGACGGTCCGGATCGCGCCCAGCAGGACCAGCGGAGCGACGCCGCTCACCTCGACCAGAGCATCGGCGACCAGGCCCCAGGTCAGCAGGACCCCGACCGCCACGGGCACGTACCAGCGCGGCGGGCACCGGTCCACCACCATCCAGGCGAGCAAGACCGGCACCGTGCTGCCGAGGTGATCGGGGGTCAGCAGCAGCGTGCTGGTGCCGGCGCCGGCCGCGGGGGCGAGCATGATCCCGACCGTGATCAGGACCCGCAGGATCCTCTCCCGGCCTGCTCCGCTGCCCTGCGCTGACGCGCCCTTAGCCAGCAGCGCGGCCAGCAGCAGCACGATCGTGTAGGTCATCGCCCCGGCCAGATGCACCACGTCCGGGCTGAGCCCGCGGGCCCATTCGAGCAGCACGTACTGCGGCAGTTCGGTCGGGTAGAACGAGACGTCCGACATGGCCCAGCCGTGCAGCAACAGGTTTCCGTGCAGCATGTCCCAGGCCTGCAACGCGATCGACCCGGCGTCTGAGCCGACCGCAACGGATCGCGATTGCCTCAGATAAAGGATAAAAAGGACAGCCAGGGCCAGTGCGATGCCAGCCAGCAGCGCACTACGTGCCCGTGCGGTCACGGGCGCCCGAGCTGAACCAGCAGGTTCTTGTCCCAGACGTACACGGTGTACGGGCCATCATGGTAGGTGCGGGCCGGCGGGCCGAGGGCAGCGAGCGCCGCGGAGTTGGGCTGCCAGTGGTTGAAGAAGCCGGACGCGCTGTCGGTGACGAGGAACGTCGCCTGGTGTGAGCCGGGGTCGTACCAGGAAGCCTTGGATTCCCACAGGTCTGGCTGCAGGGTCCCCGGCACCACCGCCCTGATCGTGATGGCACCGTCGCTGCCGACGGTAACGACGCTCGACTCCCAGTACCCGCCGATGCCGTTCGTCAGGTAATGCGCGGCCAGGAACGTCGCGAGCCGCTGGTTGGCCGCCGGAACCGACGGCTGGGCCGCGGCGTAGCCGAGGCTGGCCGCGTAACCGGCCAGGACGACCAGCCCGGCCAGCAGCGCCGGCCGCAGCCACCGACGCGAGCTGGCCTCGCGGCCGAGCAGGCTGGCCGCCAGGGTGCGGCCGGCCAGGACGGCTCCGAACGGCAGGACGACGGCGAACTCCCTGGCGTTCAGGTCGGTCGCGTCGGCCAGCGTGCTCGGCACGTACACCAGGACGTTGACGACCATCGCGACGAGCAGGATCTGGCTGACCATGTCGGGCCAGCTGAAGAAGTGCCTGGCCACCCGGCAGATGGCCCAGACCACGAGCGCCACGCCGGCCAGGTGCACCAGGGCGAAGGCCAGCTCGACCGGCGGGCCCTGCGGCTTGGCCCCGAACATCGCGAGCAGTCCCTCGCCGGCCACCCAGGCGTGCTTCGGCCAGGTGTGCAGCGGCGCCAGATGGTAGGGCACCGGGTGCAGGATGAACGCGCCGCTGGCCCGCAGCAGCCGGCCAGCCAGCAAAGCCAGCCCCTCGGCCAGGATGGCCGCAGCGGCCAGGGACACCTCGAACCACTGGGCGGTCAGGCCGTCCAGGAGCCAGCCCCGGCCCCCGGCGTGGCCGCCCGGGCTATCCGGGCTATCCGGGGCGGCCTGGCGCCGGGCGGCGATCACCCCGCGGATGACACGCAGGGCGCACACCGCTACGAGCGGGAAGATCCCGACCACGAGCACCAGCGGGTCGGCGACCAGCACCCACGTCAGCAGCACCCCGACGACGACCGGCGCGAGCCAGCGCCGCTGAACCCCGCTAGCTCCGTCAGTCCCGCCGAACCGGTCGAGGACCAGCCAGGTCAGCAGGAGGGGCACGGCGGTGCCGATGTGCCCGAGGGACAGCAGCAGGATGAAGACGCCGACGCCGAGCTGGGGGGCGAACATGATGCCGCCCGTCAACAGCATCCGCGGCCAGGCCTGCCGGCCGGGCGCCTTGCCCCTGGCGAGCAGCACGGCGAAGACCATCACGAGCGTGTAGGTCATCGCCGCGGCGATGTGGGCGGTGTCGGTATGCAGCCCGAAGAAACGCTCGAGCATCAGGTACTGCGGCAGCTCGGTGGTGAGGAACGAGACATCCGACAGGTACCAGCCGTGCAGCAGGACATTTCCGTGCAGCATGTCCCACGCCATCAGCAAGTCGTTCGACTCGTCGGAGTTCTCCGGGTAGGTGCGGGATACCTGCAGGTACGCGAGGAAAAGCAGCGCCACGGCCAGCACGGCCGCCGCGGCGGCGAGCAGGCGGCGGGCGGGCGCCCGGCCGGGCGACTCGGCGAGCCCGGCGTCACCGCCCGCCGGGCCGACGGGGTCGGCGGGTCCGGCCGACGGCAGCGCGGAGGACTTCTCCGGCGTCCCGCTTCTCGGCACGGCAGCCACCACGTCCCTCTGGCTCGGTGTCATCGTCGCTGGCGAATCGTATTCGTTTCAGCCCGTCACAGGGTATGACGTCGCTCTGGTAAGCTGCGGCCGCCTGGCCAAGATTTTGCCCTTCCCCGCTGAGACAGCCATGGTGGAGGCTCGCGGTTGCAGCTCACTTCGACGTCGGAAGAGGATAGGTCCCTCCGGCCACGCACGCCATCGCTGTGGCCGAGATTGAACCAGCCTGTCGTACCGGGTGTCCTCGCCTTCCTGGGCTGGCTCGGTTTCGCCTTGGCCCGCTGGCAGATCTGGGCTAAGGGCCATCTCAACCTGTTCATCATGGCCGGGCACGTCTATACCCACCGTGGTCAGCTCCCCCGCGGCCTGCTGCTCGTCCCTTCGGCGGGTTACGACGGGCAGTTCTACTACCGGCTCGCGCTGGACCCGGCCAACTGGAACGCGACCGCGTTCGGCATCACCATGGACCAGTCCTACCGGTACACCCGCATCGGGTATCCGGCTCTGGCCTGGCTGCTCTCCCTGGGCCAGCATCAGCTCGTACCCGTCGTCCTAGTCGTGATCAACCTCCTCGCGGTGGCGGCCATGGCCGTGCTGGGCGGGATGTTCGCCCGCGAGTCCGGCCGCCACGCCTTGTGGGGGCTCGCCTTCGCCGCCTACTTCGGCCTGGTCATCAGCGTCGGCCGGGATACCGCTGAGCCGCTGGCCGAAGCCTGCATGCTGGGCGGCCTGCTCGCCTACCGCCGGGGCAGCCGGGGCATGTACGTGCTCGCCGCCGTCCTGTTCGCCGTCGGCGCGATCACCAGGGAAACCATCCTTCTCGCCCCCGCGGCCATCGCCGTCACCCGGCTCATCGCGATAGCCCGCCGCCGGAGCAGCGGGACCGGGCCTGGGCTGGCCGACCTGGTCTGGGTCGTTCCGGCCGCGGCGTACGGCCTGCTGGAAATCGCGGTGCACTTCGTCGTCAAGGGCGACTTCCCGCTCCTGGCGAACAGCAGCCGCAACCTCACCGTGCCGTTCACGGCCATGGTCGACGCGCTGAAGTACGACACCGCTCACATCAACACCAGCCACCTGAGCCCGATCGACATCTCCCTGCTCGAGTACGCCACGCTGGGGATCTTCATCCTCGCTGGGCTGGCCGTGCTGTTCGTCACCACCGCACCGGCGTACGAGCGGATCGCGTTCGTCTTCTTCGTGCTCCAGCTCGGCTTGCTGTCCAGCCAGATCTGGAGCAGCACGTTCGGCGACGGGCGCTCACTGATAGAGCCGTACCTGATGGCGCTGGTCCTGCTGATGGCCACGCCGCGGCGGTACCTGTCCTGGCGCTACCTCAGCCTGATCGCGGCCTGCGCCGGGCCCGCGCTGCTGGTGGTGGCCAGGCGCCGCGCCCTGTATATGTAAGCGGAGTACAGGTAAGCGGAGTACAGGTGACCCGGAGCCGGGCTAACCAAGTGCAGCAGCGAGAAGTTCTCAGTATGGTTCGAACCATGGTCCGGGCCAAACGAATCCCAACGGATGAAGATCGGCTCGATGACCAGCGACCTGTGTTCCCGTCGGCCCAGTTCCAGCGCCCGGCCGGCCCCAAACACCGCCGGGTACGTCGCCCGTTGGCGGCGGCGACGTGGATCGTCGGCTTCCTGGCGCTGTTCGCCTTCTACCTACGGATCTCGTTCGACGGGCAGGTGACGTCGGACGGGGCGAACAGCGCGCTGCAAGCATGGGATATGTTGCACGGTCACTTCCTGCTGCACGGGTGGATCATTGGCGACGCGACGTATTACACCTTTGACCTGCCGGTGCTCGCGCTTGTTGAGATCTTTTTCGGGCTGTCTGACCTGACCAGCCATGTTGCCTCCGCGCTCGTATACCTGATCGTCACGGTCAGTGCTGTGGCCCTGGCCCTCACCGACAGCCGCGGCCTCGCCCGGGTGGCCCGCGGCGGTGTCGTGGTGGCCGTGCTGACCGCCATGTTTCACGTCGAGTCGAACACGCCGTACCTGCTGGGGACGCCCGACCACACCGGGACTGCGGCGTTCCTCCTGGTCTCCTTCCTGCTGATCGACCGGGCGCCGGCCCGGCGGTACACGTCACCGCTCCTGCTCGCGATCCTGTGCGCTGGCCAGATCGGCGACGCCACTGTCCGCTACGTCGCCGTGCCGGCGGTCGTCGTGGTGTGCGGTTACCGCGCGGTGGCCGCGCGGAAGGTCCGTACCGGCGATGCCGCGAACGTCTTGGCCGCGGCCGTGTCCGTACCGCTGGCCGCCGCGGTCCGCGCGGTGATGCTGCATTTCGGCGCGTACCAGATGGCCGCTCCGAAGACCGCGATCTCGCCGCCCCAGCAATGGGCGCATAACGCGGCACTCGCCTGGCACGCCATATGCGTCCTGTTCGGGGCGCAGGCCGGCTCAGGCTCCTCCGCACTGACGCGCGACGCGGGATACATCCTCGGGTTCGCCTGCTTGATTGCCGCGGCGGCTGGCGTCGCGCGGGTGGCGTGGACCTGGCGCACCGCGAGCCGGGCCGAGCAGCTGCTGTGCGCCGCGATCGTCATTGACCTCTCGGCGTACGTAATTTCGACCATTCCGGTACCCACCAACCCCTACGAGGTCGTCGCCGTACTGCCCTGCGGCGCGGTACTCGCGGCCCGCGCCTGCGTGCCCGGACACATGGCCGGCCCGCTACGGGCCGGCCTGGCGACCGGCCTAGCCGCCATCGCCGCGCTGGTGCCGTTGACCATCGCGGCGACCCGGCCCGCGGTCGCGGTGCCGACGGCGCCCCTCAGCGCGTGGCTCGAGGCACACGGACTCACCTACGGCCTCGCCGGTTACTGGAACAGCTCGGTCATTACCTTGCACTCGGGCAACCGGGTGCAGGTTCGCGCGGTCGCCATGCACGGTCGCCAGGTCAGCCGGTACGACTGGGAGACGAATACGTTGTGGTTCGACGGGTTCCGGCACGACGCAACTTTCGTGATCACCGACCTCGCCGGCAACGGCCTGAGCCCGTCAGCCGAGCAATACTTCGGCAAGCCAGTGAAGATCGACCACGTCGCGCACTGGGCGATCTTGATCTATCAGAAGAACCTGCTCGAGCAGGTCGCTACGGCTGGGACAGGACCCACGCTGACTGCTCGCGTGGCCCCAGGCGTCGGCTCATGATGACGCTGGCGCCACCGTGACACGGCTGAAGCGCAGGATGACCCGCGCGCCGGGCGGCGTGTTATGCGGGGCGTAGAACCAGTAACCCCGGCCGCTGGCTACCTGCGCGGGCGTGCAGATGAACTGCTGGGTCATCAGGAACGTGAGCCGCGGGTCGTCCAGGCACGCTTTGACCCCGGTACGCTCGGCCTGGACGAGGAATCCGGCCGTCTCGACCCAGGCTGAATGGTCGATATGCAGCACGATCGTCGTACCCGGCGCCCGCGCGGCCAGCGTCGCCACCACCTGCGGCAGGGACTCGTCGATGTCATTGGTGCTGGTACGCGTGCCCGGTATGACCGCGAGCACGACGAAGGTGACCACCGCAGCCAGCACCGCCACGCCCGCACCCAGCCGCGCGCGCACGGACCCGACGGCCCCGACTGCGCCGAGTACTACCACCAGCACCGTGACCAGCGGGGCTGACCAGTAGAAATAGCCGATGTAGTACTCGGTCAGGTCGTCGATCCCGACCGCGGCGTAGAACAGGAACGCCAGCGACGAGACCGCGTTAACGGCGAGCAGCGCGAGCAGGAACCGGCGCAGCGGACCGCGGCTTAGCCAGGCGGTGACAGCGATCGCGATCGCGTAACCCACCACCGGCACCAGCCCGGCCACCCAGGTGTGCGGGTGGGGCCACCAGAACCACAGCGCATACTGCGCCACCTGCCGCAGGCCGTGGCCGCCGGCCTGTCCCGAGCTGCTGTAGGACAGGTACTTGCCGAAGTCCCCCGGCCAGTGCAGCACCAGGTTAACGACGATCGGGAGCGCGAAAATCGCGCTGATGACCGCGACCGGAATCCAGACTCCACGCCGCTCGCGGAAGAACGAGCCGGCCGACGCTCGCAGCGTGCGCCGGTGCGGCCACAGGACGGCCGCGAGCACGGCCAGGCTGATGACCGGCACGAAGAACAGGAAGCAGGCATGCCCGTGGATGAGGAACCAGCCGGTCAGGGCGAAGATCCACGCGTCCTGGGCGCGCCCGGACGCCAGCGATCCGGCCGCGATCACGAACACCATGTACGCCAGCACGTACATGTACGGCATCCAGTCGGAATTCACTATCTGGGGGTAGGCGATCGCGAAGCCGGTGAAGACGGCGAAGCAGGCCGCCGCGCCGGCAAGCGAGCGGGTCCAGCCGAAGACCACCGCGACGGCCAGCGCGACGAAGACGCAGTCCAGGGCGAACACGGCCAGCATGTGCGCGTTCCACGCGGTCGGCACCACATGCAGGGCATTGGCGAACAGGTACTCGCCGAAGGCCTGCACGTACATGTAGGCAGGCCCGGGGTGGTGGAAACCCTCCCGTGAGTAGTTGCCGATAAGCAGGGTGAAGTGCTTGGCCTGCGTGATCAGGATCGAGTTCGCGGCCGCATCACCCTGCTCGTACAGGCGGGTGGTGAACAGGAAACGGTTGCGCGCGCACAGCAGGGCGAACAAGAGGGTGAAGGGGACCGCCCAGACCCACCACGGCCGCCGCCCCGTCGACCCCGTCGAGCCCGCCGAGCCTCCGGCCACCGGGCCGGCGGCAGTCTCGCCGGGGGCGGCGGTGGCGCGGTCCGGGGCATCCGGGCTCACGGCCCCGGATCCCGGCACCACCGTCATCCGCTCACCGCCAGCCGCCATACTCAGATGGTTCCGGCCTTGATGGCCGCGTCGATCCAGGGAATGACCTCGTCCAGCATGGTCTCCAGCGAGGTGGCCGCCTCGAAACCGAGCATCCGCTTGGCCTTGTCGGTGGCCGGGACCCGTCGCTGCACGTCGTACTCGAACGGGTCGTCGTGGACGAGCCGCAGCGGCTCCTCGGCTCCGTGCACCTTGCGCCAGATGACCTCGGCCAGCTCCCGCACGGTGGTGCTCTCCGCGGTCGAGAGGTTGAAGTCCTCGTTACAGGCGTCTTCGTGCTCCATCGCCGTCACCACGCCCACCGCCAGGTCACCGCCGTAGGTGTAGTGCCTGATCTGGTCACCTGAACCGAGGATGTGCAGCGGGTCCTGGCCTTTGAGCACCTTTTGCACCAGGTCAGGGACGACGTGGCTCATGGCCAGCCGGACGTTCCCGGACAGGATCTCCTCGTCACCCAGGGCCCGGCTCTCGCCGATGCCGACGCAGTTAAACGGCCGGACCAGCGTGAAGGGAAGCTGGTACTGATCCCATGCGGCCCGCGCGAAGTACTCCACCGCTAGCTTCTGGAACCCGTAGGACGACAGCGGCGGCGGGATCTCCCTCTGCTGGCCCTCGTAGGACGGCCATTCGGCCGCGCTCTCGAAGACCATGGACGAGGACAGGTAGGTGACCTTGCGCAGCCGGCCATCCCGGTGCGCGGCGATCGCCGCGTCACAGGACGCCGCGATGATGCGCTCGTTAGTGGCGAGCAGATCATAGGCATAGGTGTGGAAGTACGAGATGCCGCCGATCATCGCGGCACCCGCGATGAAATGATCGCAGTCGGCCAGCAGCTCCGTCATCAGGGCTACGTCCCTGGCGTCGCCTTCGACGAGCCGGTAATGAGGGTGATCGTCGTAAGACTTCCTGACCCTCCCGTATTTGGAAAAGTTATCCAGGCCTATCACCGCGTAGCCGCGCTTCAGCAATTCTTCGACGACGTATCCGCCGATGAAGCCCGCGGACCCGCTGACCAGAACCTGCTCCATTACGTCTCCTGCCGTTTCTGCTGCTCCCGTTGACGGCCCTCATGATCGGGCCCGCGCTCACGAACTTGCTCAGCGGTCAGCTGCGGGCCGAACGCGAAACGATACCAGCGCACGTAACTCGGCACCCATTTCGCGACCTTGAAGTTCGATACTCCGGCCTGCCGGTCCAGCCAGATGGTCGGGATTTCCGCCACCGGCTTGCGCAGCCGCTTGGCCTTGGCGGTGAGCTCGATGCCGATCTCGAACCCGTCCCTTGAGTCGATGCCGACTTCCCTGACGAATTCGGTGGAGTAGGCCTTGAACGAGTTGGTCGCGTCCCTGGTACCGACGTGAGCGAAGGTCCGCAGCGACCGGCCCGCCAGGCGGGACAACGTGCCCTTGATGACGGGGCCGCCGACCTGCTGGCCGCCGGGCATGTAGCGGGACGCGGCGGCCACCGCCACCCCGCGCTCCACCAGCCGGGCGAGCTCGTCGATCTGCCTGGCGTCGTCGCATCCGTCGGCCATGGTGACCACGGCGACCGGGGCGTTCGCCGCGTCGATGCCGTACCTGATCGCGTTGGCGGGTCCGGGGCCATAGGTGTTGACCAGGCACTTCAGCCGCGGCTCCTTCCGGGCGTACTCCTCGGCCACGGCCACGGTCGTGTCGTCGGCGGAGTCGACGACCACCAGCACCTCACACGGCAGCCGCACCGACTCGAACAGCCGGTCCAGCACGCTGAGCACCTGCTCACCTTCGTTGTACGCGGGCAGTACCACCGAGACCCGGGGACGCTCGGTCATATCCGGACACCGCCTCCGAGCACATCCCAGATGTCGGCGGCCGGCTTGTCGATCACCAGGCCCCGGTAGTCCGGGTGCGGCGCCCCGACCACGAGCAGGTCCGACCGGACGATGACCTCGTCGAGCGGCAGCAGATGAGGATCGACGGTCACGTACGGGTCGGTGCAAAGGACCGCCCCCGCCTTGAACTCCAGGATCCGCTTGAGCTTGTACGACAGGCTCGACCTGATGTCGTCCGAGCCCGCCTTGAACGCCATGCCCAGGATCCCGACGGTCATCGATTCCAGGTCGAATTGCTGCTCCAGCCGGTGCACCACGTAGAGCGGCAGGCCCTCGTTGATCGCCATCGCCGAGTGGCCGAGCGGGAAGTTGTTGTCGTTATAGGCGGCGAGCTGCATGGTGTCCTTGAACAGGCACGGCCCCGCGGCGAAGCCCGCCGCGGGCATGTCGGCCGCCCGCGGGTAATCCGCGGCCAGCCCCTGCCGGATCCGCTCGAAGTCCAGCCCCCGCTCGTTAGCCATCATGTAGAGCTGGTTGGCGGTGGCGAACTTGATGTACCGCCAGACGTTGGTGAACAGTTTCGCCAGCTCCGCTTCCTCGGGCGACATCACCACCAGCTTGCTGGTCAGCTGCCCGAACAGCCGGGACGCTCGTTCCGTCCCGGTCGCGGTGCGGGCCGAGACGATCTGCGGCAGCTCGAAAAGCTCGGTCATCGCCTTGCCTTCGGCGATCCGCTCCGGGCAGAACGCGACCTCTATCTCCAGCCCCAGCCCGGCCACCATCTTCTCCACCAGCGCCGTCACCCCGGGAAATACGGTGCTGCGCAGGATAAGCAGCTGGCCGTCGCGCAGGTAGCCGGCGCAGCCGGCGAGGGCCTTGGGGATCGCGTTCTGGTCGGGATTCAGGTGCTCGTCCACCGGCGTGCCGATGACCACCACCACGTGCTCCGCCGTGCCGACGATCGCCGGATCAATGGACGCCTCAAGACGACCGGCGCTGAGCACCCGGTGCAGCACCTCCTCCGCGCCGGGTTCCGCGAACGGCATCCGGCCCGAGTTCACCGTGGCGACCGCGGTCTCGCTCAGGTCGTAAATGGCCACCCTGGCGCCGCGGTCCGCGAACGCGAGCGCAAGCGGCAATCCCACGTGCCCGCAACCCCCGATGACGACCACATCTTGGTCGACCTGGTCAGGCAACTTCGTCACGTGCATACCTCCGGCTGGGATAGCAGGCCTCCGGGGCCTCGGGAGCACCGTATGGGCGCAACTGCGTCACGTCTCCGGCGCTTTACCTTACCGCCATGCCCATCCCGCGCATGGTCTTGTTATCCCGCTGTCGCCACATGCCGACCTGCCCGTCACATAGCACGCCAACAGCCCTTTCCCGTGACGGCAGTAGATTAGAGGCCTCGATAAGCGAACCGGTGTCACCTACGGTAAGCTCTCGCAGCGCGGCTGGCCTGGCCCGCATTCGTCAAGGATGCACCATGCCCGGTCAGGAGCCCGTGATGCACCGCACGCAGGTCGCGGAGCCGGTGACGCCGGACGGGCCGCTCCGCTCGCTCGGGTCAAGGACCGACCGGCCCGTCGTGACCGGCCTGATCGCCCTGCTCGCCGCGCTCGGCTTCGTGCTGGCCCGCTGGCAGATCTGGGCTCACGGCAACATCGGCCGGTTCATCCTCGTCGGGCACCACTTCGCGTCCTCCGCCCAGCTGCCACACGGGATACCCGTCGCACCGACCTACGGCTATGACGGCCAGTTCTTCTACCGGCTGGCGCTCAACCCGCTGAACTTCCACCACACGGCGTACGGCATCACCATGGACCGGCCCTACCGCTACATGCGGATCGGCTATCCCGCCGTGACCTGGCTGTTCTCCCTGGGCCAGCACGCCGCGGTTCCCGTGGTGCTGGTCGCCGTCAACATCGCCGCTATCGGCGCCATGGGCTACCTGGGCGCCGTCTTCGCCCGGGACGGCGGGTGGCACGCGCTGGCCGGCCTGCTGCTGCCCGGCTACTTCGGCCTCCTCACCAGCCTGTCCCGGGATACCGCGGAGCCGCTCGCCGCCGCCTGCCTGCTGGCCGGCTTGCTCGCCGTGCGGGCCAGGCGGCCTGTCCTGGCCGCCCTGCTGCTGGCCTACGGTGCGCTGACCAGGGAGACGGTCATGGTCGCGGTCGCAGCCATCGCCATCGTCCGGGTCATCGGCGTGCTGCGCCGGACGCAGCGCCCAGGCCGCGATGATCTCGCCTGGGTGCTGCCCGCCGTGATGTTCGTGGCCTGGCAGGTGGTGGTGAAAGCCGCGACCGGAAGCATCCCCCTGCTGGCCGACGGCGGCCGTAACGCGGGCGCGCCGTTCATTGCCCCGTTCCAGGCGCTGCGGAACAACCTCGCCCACCTCAATACGCACCAGTTCGACCAGACCGACCTGTGGCTTCTGGAGCTAGCGATCCTGGTCTTCTTCGCGATCGCGGCGTTGCTGTCGCTGCGGTCCACCAGCGCACCGGTCCATGAACGGGTGGCTCTCGTCCTTTACCTGATGGAAATCTGCATCGTCACGCCGAGCACCTGGGGCAGCCTCGATGCCGACCTGCGATCTTTCATCGAGGTCTACCTGCTGGCCGTGATCATCCTCCTGGGTACCCGCCGGCGAAGCGCCGGGGCCTGGCTGCTCCCCGTGCTCGCGGCCCTCACCGTGCCCGCCCTGATCGTCGTGACGCAACGCAGGCTCGCCGGGTCCTGACCACGGGCGGCCCGGGTCGCCCGCTGGCAGAGCACCCGATCCCGCCGCTCAGCCGAGTTCGCTCAGCAGGTTGCGGTTCCAGACCAGGACGGTGTAGGCACCGACATGGTAGGTTCGCGCAGGCTCGCCGAAGGTGGCCAGCGCGGCCCGCTTGCCGGTAAAGCCGGGATACCCTCCCCCGCCCGGAGAGAGCACGACGAAGTTCGCTGTGCTCCGCTTCGGGTCATACCAGTCCGTCTTGGACTCAAAGGCAACCGGGATCAGCCGTCCGCCCGACTGGGCCACGAGCCGGATCTGGACCTGGTTACCGCTGGTCAAAGTGACGACGTTCGATTCCCAGTAACCGGACAGGCCAGTGCGCAGATGCCGCGCCAGCAGCCAGGAGGTGAGCTGCTGGTTCTGCGCGGGCACCGGCGGCTGACTGATCTCGCGGGCTAGGCCGGCCAGGTAGCCGAGCAGCACAACGAGCAGGATCGGGACTAGCTTGGATGCCTGAAGCCGGCCGCCCAGGAGGCGTCCGGCCAAGGCGGCGCTGAACGGCAGCACGGCGACGATCTCACGCGTCTGGCTGACCACATTGGCCTTGGTGCTGAGCACGTAGGCGGCCAAGTTGATGGCCAGGCCCGTAATCAGCAGCTGAGCGACCAGATCACGGTCCCGCAGGAAGCGCCGCGCCGCCAGCCATGTCCCCCAGGCCGCCAGGAAGACACCGACCACGTGCAGCCAGGTGAAGATAATACTGGCCGTCAGGCGGAGCCCGAGGAAGTCGGCGCCGCCCAGGAGCAGGAGACCCTGGGCGGTGATGCCGAGGTTGCGCGCCACGGTCGTGCCACTGCGGGCGAACTGCGCCGAGGGCGCCGGCATGTAAAACCCGCCGTGAGCGTGAATGACGTGCACCGCCAGTACGCCCGCGGCCGCAGCGACGAGGGCGGCCGCGCCGAGAGCCATGTCGTACCACTGCGCCGCCAGCGGCTTCCGCTCGACGGCCACGGCCTGGCCGACACGGATCGCGCATACGAGCGCGAGCGGCAGTGCCCCGATGTAAAGCACCAGCCTGTCCGCCACCTCTACCCAGGCAAGGAGCGTCCCGGCGATGACCGGGATATACCAGCGGGGGCGGGCACGGTCCAGGATCAGCCAGACCACCAGGACCGTCATGGACGTGCCGATGTGGTCCGGTGAGGAGATGAAGATGTTAACCCCCGACGCCAGCTGGGGCGCGAGCATGATGCCAACCGCGATGAGCACGCGCGCCAGGGCCTGACGCCCGGTGGCATTGCCCTTGGCCAGCAACCCAGCTAGCAGCGTCGCGAGCGTGTACGTCATGGCCGCGGCCACGTGCACGACGTCCTGGTTCAGCCCGCGCAGGGACTCCACCAGCATGTACTGCGGCAGTTCCGTGGTGTAGTACGAGACATCCCCCAGCATCCAGCCATGCAGCAGAAGGTTGCCGTGCAGCATGTCCCAGGCCTGCAAGGCCTGGGACGCGCCGTCGGAATTGACCGCCCGGGTCCGCGCCAGTAGCAGATAGGTCACAAAAGCGGCCAGCACGCACAGCACCCATAGCGCCGCTAGCAGCCATCGACGCGGCCGCGGGGCACCAAGCCCGGTCGACCCTGGCGCGCCTGGTGCCTGGTCATCCCCCGCTGCGGAAAGCAGCGCTTCGCTGGCACTCATCCGGCGGTCACGACGGCCTGCCGGAGCCGTCCGATGACGATGCTGCCGGGCGGGGCGGTGGGGCGGAGCCAGTAGACCTGGCCAGCTGCGATCTCCGGCCCCGTGCAGGTGAACTGGGCGGTCATGATGAACGTCCAGGTGGGGTTCGGCACGCACGCCCGGACCCCGGTCCGCTCCGCCTGCACCAGGAAGCCGGTGACGTCGGGCCAGGAATCGTGGTCGAACCGCAGGACGATCATCCGGCCGCCTGAGCGCGCGGCGAGAGCGGACACCACCCCGGGCAGCGCGGGATCGGTGTCGGCGCCGCTACTGGCCACGGCCGGATCGCTGAGGTTCGTGCTGGTGTGTGTGCCCGGTGCGATCGCCAATGCGGCCAGCGCGAGCGCCACCGCGCCGATGGCCGTGAGGGCACCCAGCCGCGACGGCAGCGCCTCGACCACGCCCACCACGACGACCAGCAGCGTGATGGCCGGCGCCGACCAGTAGAAATAGCCGATGTAGTGCGAGGATATGACATCGATCCCGGACTTGGCGTAGTACAGGAACGCCAGCGACGACACCGCATTGACGGCCAGCAGCGCGATCAGGAAACGGCGGAGCCGAACGGGGGCAAGCCACCTGGTGACCGCGGCGGCGACCGCGTATCCCGCTACCGGGACCACCCACGCATCCCGGTACGGCCACCAGTACCACAACGCATCCTGCACCGTCTGGGCCAGGCTGTGCCCGCCCACCTTCTTGGAGGACGTGTACGCCAGGTAAAGACCGAATTGACCTGGCCAGTGCAGCACCAGGTTGAGGACGATCGGGAAGGCGAAGACGGTGCTGATGACCGCCACCGGAATCCATACCCGCCGCTGCGTGGCGAAGAAGGACCGGATCGAGGCGCCGAGGACGTGCCGCCGGGACCACAGCACCGCCACCAGGACGGCGCACGTGATCACCGGCACGAAGAAGAGGAAGCACGCGTGCCCGTGAATCAGGAACCAGCCCGTCAGCGCCAGTATCCACGCGTCCCGCTCCCGCCCCGCCGCCACCGACGCGGCCGCGACAAGGAAGGCAATGTACGTCGGCACGTACAAATACGGCATCCAGTCCGTGCTGAGCATGGCCGGGTGCACGGACGCGAAGGCGACCACGGCCGCGAAGCAGGCCGCCGCACCGCGCACCGACCCGGTCCAGCTGTAGCCGATCCCGGCGACGAGCGCCATCAACATCGCGTTCAGCGCGTAGACCGCGAGCAACTGGCCATTCCAGGCGGTCGGGACGACGTGCAGCCCGGCCCAGAACAGGGATTCACCGGCTGCCTGGACGTACATGTACGCGGGGCCTGGATGGTGAAAGTGGTCCCGGGAGTAGTTTCCGATCAGCAGCGTGAAGTGCCGGGCTTGCTCGATCAGCAGAGAGTTCGCGCCCATGTCCGCGTCCTCATACAGCCGCGTGCTGAACAGGAACCGGTTACGGACGCAGAGCAGCACGAGCAGGACGGCCGTCGCCGCCGTCACCACCCACCATCTACCGCGCCGGCCCGCGCCCTCCGCCGCGTGCTCTGTCACGTGCCCGGTTCCGTCCGTCACGGCCGAGATAATCGATTCGTGCTCCTCGCTGACGCTCACGTGGCGGTCTCCCTTAACCGTGGGACGCTGTTGAGCAGGTTCCTTTCCCAGACCAGAACGGTGTAGGGGCCGGTGTGATACGTCCGGTCAGGACGGCCGAAATACTTCCGGACCAGTGCCCGCGGCTCCCAGTGGTTCATGAAGCCCGGCCGGCTGTCCAGGACGATGAAGTTGGCGTAATGCAGCTTCGGGCTGTACCACGAGACGTTGGACATCCACAGGTCGCGTTTCATGCTGTACTGCGCCAGCGCCCTGACCTCGACCCGGCCGCCGCTGTCCACCGTCACGCTGCTGCTCGTCCAGTAGCCGCTGAGCCCATAGGTCAGGTGATGGTCAAGCAGCCAGGACGCGAGGCTGGTGTTGGCCGGGGGGGCCGTCGGCTGGCTGATCTCGTATCCGAGCCCCGCAGTATAGCCAGCCAGGACCAGGATCCCGGCGGCGAAGCCAGCCAGCCTGAGCCGGCGGCTCAGGCCACCGGACGCGGCGGGCTGGTTCCTGTCCTCGGCGGCACCCTCCTTGACCGCCTGGACTCTCCGGGTCAGCACCCGCGCGGCCAGCGCCGCGCCGAACGGGACGATGATGGCGACCTCGTGCGCCGCCTCGTCCGCGGCGTTGCTGAGCAGGTACAGCGCCACGTTGAGGACGATGGCCACGGCGAGAACCTGGTCGACCAGGCTGACGCTGATGAACCGCCATGCCGTCCGCGCCAGAGCCGACAAGACCGCGAGCACGCTGGCCAGGTGCAGGAGCGCCAAAGCGAGCCACACGCCGCTGAGGCCGCCGTAGTTGGCTCCGAAAACCTCGAGCACCTTCCACCCGGCCTGCGCGTTGTTGTGCAAGTTATGCCACGACACCAGGTAGAACGGCAGCCGGTTGACGGTGTAGCCGCCTAGGGTGCTGAGCAGGTTATTGACGACCCAGGCGAGCCCGGCCGCGGCCAGGGCCGCGGCGCCAAGCGACAGGTCGTACCACTGGGCGGCGATGCGGCCAGTGGTGTGGCCGCGACCGACCGCAAAGCCCCGGATGACCCGCGCCGCGGCGACCGCTCCCAGCGGGCCGATCCCGACCACGTACACAATGGGGTCGGCGACCAGCGCCCAGGTGAGCAGCACGGCGGTCAGCACCGGCACGTACCATTTCGGCGCCATCTTGTCGACCAGCAGCCAGATGAGCAGCAGCGGGACCGAGGTGCCGATGTGTCCGACCGACAGGTCCAGGGCGAAGACGCCCAGGCCGAACTGCGGGGCCAGCATGATGCCCGCCGCGATCAGCGTCCTGATCCAGGCCGCGCGCCCGGACGAGCCGCTCCGGGCCAGCACCACGGCGAGCAGAAATGTCAGCGTGTAGGTCATCGCGGCGGCGACGTGCGCGGTCTGCATGTGCGGGCCGAGGAAGCTTTCCAGCAGGGCGTACTGCGGCAGTTCGGTCGGGTAGAACGACACGTCGGACATGTACCAGCCGTGCAGCAGCAGGTGGCCATGCAGCAGGTCCCATCCCATCAGCAGGATGTTGGCGCTGTCAGAGTTAAGGGTGTAGGTCTCGGAAAGCCGCAGGTACACCGTGAACAGGACCACGCCGACGACCAGATAAGCCGCAACCAGGGCCCAGCGCCTCGGGACGCCGTGCACGCTTTCACCCGCGTCTGCCCCGGCCGATGAGGCCGCCCTGGCTGGTGAGTGGATCTCAGCGCCGGCCCGCAGTCCACCCATGGAAAGGGAAGCTTAGCCGGTCCGGTAAGTAGCCGGAGTCACCAGTTGGTGGCGATGTACTTCGTTTCGGTAAATTCCAGCAGGCCTTCGTGGGCACCCTCACGGCCGATGCCGGACTGCTTCACACCGCCGAACGGGGCGGCCGGATCGGACACGATGCCGCGGTTGAGGCCGACCATGCCGGTTTCGAGCGCCTCGCTGACGCGCAGGCCGCGGCTGAGGTCACCGGTGTAAACATAGGAGACAAGCCCGAACTCGGTGTCGTTGGCCCAGGCGACTGCATCTGCTTCTGCGGTGAACCTGACCACGGGGGCGACCGGCCCGAAGATCTCCGTACCGAGGATGCTGGCTCCCGCGGGCACCTGGTCGATCACGGTCGGCTGGTAGAAATAACCCCGGCGGTCCGGCGCACGGCCGCCGGTGACGATCGTGCCGCCCTCCGCGGCGGCCGACGCGACGAGCTCGGCCACCTTGGTCCGGGTCGGCTCGTTGACCAGCGGGCCTACGTCGGTGGCGGCGTCCATACCCGGCCCGACCACCATGGCGTCGAGCCGGGCCGCGAACTTACGGCTGAACTCGTCGGCGACCGCCTCGTGCACGTAGAAGCGATTAGCGGCGGTACACGCCTCGCCGCCATTGCGCATCTTGGCGATCAGCGCGCCCTCGACGGCGGCGTCGATGCCGGCGTCTTCGAAGATGATGAAGGGCGCGTTGCCGCCGAGTTCCATCGAGCAGTTCACCACCGTATCGGCGGCTTCCCTGAGCAGGATCCGGCCCACCTCGGTGGAGCCGGTGAATGACAGCTTGCGGACCCGCGGATCGTTCAGCATCGCCGATACCACCGGACCGGACTTCCGCGACGTCAGCACGTTGACCACGCCGTCGGGGACGCCGGCCTCGGCCAGCAGGCCGGCGATGGCCAGCGCGGTCAGCGGCGTCTCCGAGGCCGGCTTGAGCACCACCGTGCAGCCGGCCGCGAGCGCGGGGCCGATCTTACGGGTGGCCATCGCGGCGGGGAAGTTCCACGGGGTGACCAGCACCGAGACTCCGACCGGCTGCCGCATGACCAGGATCTTGTTCGCTCCGGACGGCGCCTGCATCAGCACGCCTTCCATCCGTACCGCCTCCTCGGCGTACCAGCGGAAGAACTCGGCTGCGTACGTCGCCTCGGCCTTCGCGTCGCGCAGCGCCTTGCCGTTCTCGGCCACCATCAGCCGGGCCAGCGCATCCGCGTCCCTGGTCATCAGCTCGAAGGTCCGGCGCAGGCATTCCGCCCGCTGCCGCGCCGGTGTCGCCGCCCAGCCGGCCAGCGCATCGTGGGCCGCGCCGACCGCATCGAGCGCGTCTTGCTCGGTCCCGTCCGCCACTTCGGCCACCGCGTCCTCGGTGGCCGGGTCGATCACGGGTATCGTGCCGCCGTCCCGGCCGCCGGTCCACTTGCCGCCGATGAGCAGCCCCGTGGGTACATCGATGCCAACCAGCTCGGCCAGGTTGCCGCTCACTGCTTTTCCTCTCCCGCAGGCCCAGAGGTTTCCTGACCCGGCCTTGCGCACCGTCCCCTGATGAGGCAGCACTCGATCTTCGAGCCTATCCGCGTCCGGAAGCGGCATATAGAGGGCAGTGACGCCAATATCAGGCCCCGAGCGCCCCAGGCGCCTCACCCACATCGCGCCTGCAATGATCGTGGATAGTTACCTCCGAATTTCGGAGGTAACTATCCACGATGATGCGATTAGGGATAGGTGATGACGTCGCTCGGGCCGGGTGAGGTGGTAGTGACGGCGGCGCCGGTGCCGTTGATCACCGAATTGATGCCGCCCGACCCACTCAGGAAGCGGGTGAACACGTCCTGGAATTGAACGTTCGGGGTATCGGGAGCCTGGAAGGCGGTCGCGGCGTAGATCGCCACCCCCTGGTTGAAGAAGGAATAGCTGCCCATGGCGTAGCCCTTGAACGTCGTGACGCTGGGACTGACAACGAAAGCGGGATAGCCGTCCTGGGTCGGAGTTGCCATCCAGGCCGACTGGCTGGGCGGATCGTAGGGCATCTCGTTCTGGAAGAAGATGTCCGTGCCGCCCTGGCCGCTCCAGACGACCTCGTTCTTCTGGTAGTGCTCGACGGCCAGGCCGTAGGCGGTCACGTTGTCTCCGGTGACGATAACCCCGGTGCTGGCGGTGTTGGCGGTCCAGCCGACCGCGTTGCCGTGATCAGCACGCCAGGCCCAGACGTTATCGATGATCGAGTTCCCGGCATTGTCGAGCAGGCTGACGGTCGCCGAGACGGGCGTGGTCTCGGCGCCGCCGATGCGGAAGTACACATCCTGGACCAGGTCAGGGTCACTAGCCGAGCTGGGACCGGGGAGCCCGACCGAGAGCAGCACCGGCGAGTTGACCGGGCCTGCGTCGATGATGAGACCGGACAGCTTCACCCCGCGGTTGGGCAGGACGATCATGGCGGCATTGCCGTGCCGGGGCACCAGGGTGGCCAGGCCCAGGCCTAGGACCACAGTGTCCGGACGGCTGACCACGATGGGCAGGTTCAGGTTGTAGACGCCGGGCGTGAGGATGAGGTTCTTGCCCAGGGCCAGCGCGGCGCTGATCGCGAGGGTGGGGGTGGCCGGGCTGGCCACGAAGAACTTCGACAGGGGCAAGGACGTGCCGGCTTCCTGCCCGCTGGCCCAGGACGGGCCCGACGAATTGTGCTGCGTCGCGGGGACGAAGACGTTGTAGTTGCCGCTCGAGTCGGTGAACAAGAAGGGCTCTTCCTGAGTCACCGGGCTGGCGGACAGAACCGTATTCTGCTCGCACTGACCGGTGAAGACCGGCGATGGCGCGCCCTGGACGCCGGAGTAGACCATGTTCCACAGCCCCTGCGGGCACCCGTTGGCTCCGCCGATGTCGCTGTTGCGGACCATGTACTGCTGGTTGCCGTAGAAGTCGAGGGCACCGCTGACCTTGCTGTCGGCGATGAAGCCGCCGCTGGCGAAGTTGTTCGCCGCGCAGTAGTCCTGGAAGACGACGTTGCCGTTGACGATGGCGCGCCTGATCGGAGAGGCCTGAGAGGCCGACCAGATCTCCGCGCTGTTGGCGCAGCCGGCGCCGGAGGGATCCAGGACCGGGGGCGCGTAGGCCGGCGGCGAGCTCGGCAGGTCGACGTTGAGGTCCAGGTTGGACAGTGAGCGCCAGAAGTTGTCGTCGGAGTTGCAACTGCTGGTGCCGGCCGTGCACAGGTTGTTGAACACGTCGATGGCGCCGTTGATGACCGTGTCCTGCGGCAGCGAGCCCAGGCCGGCCACCTCGGTGTAGTAACCGACCTGGAACACCAGCGGGTCGGCGGCCGACCCGTAGGTCCCGGGCCGGAAGAAGATCGCATAACGCTGGCTGCTGAACTGGCTGGCTACCGGGACCTGCTGGCTGGCGATGTTGTCGAGGTCAGTCTGGATGGTGGCCTGGCTCATGGTGTCGCTGAAGACGCAGACGTTGGGGCCGAAGGAGGTCGCGTTCTCCCCTGGGCACAAGGAGGACGGTGCCTGCGCGGGCCGAGCCCCGGTAGCTGCGCTGGCGGCAGCGGCGGCGGGCACCGCCGCGAGTCCGGCCCCGGCGATCAGGGCCGCCGCCACGTACATGGCCGGGCCGGGCCGCCCGCGGGCGGCAAAGGTTCTCGTCATAATGCCGCCCCGGAGGGCCGCTAGCTGTGGAAGTCTCATTGCGTTACCTTGGTCCCTTCAGCTTTAGATATCGCCCTCCCCCCAGGGTCGTGCCCATCGGTGGCTATTTCCCGGTGATAACTTTGACGGCAGAAAAAGAACCGCAGTTCATGACGACGCGGCGACCAGGCCACCTTCCACGACCGCTTTTCGTGAATTTCCAGGAATAGCACCGGACCTTAACATATCGGTAACGTTGTTAACGCGGCATAAACATCATTGCATGATCATAAAAAATTTGTAAACGCTTACATGACAATGATCATGGGCGATGGCCCCGCCGTTACCAGGACCAGGTGGCACGGCGTCCAGGAGCCTGGGCCGGGTGTTCAGGCGGCGGCGTTGGGGCTGGCCTGCGAGGTTGCCTTGGCGGGTGCGGTTCCGTTGCTGCCTGGCTCGCTGGCCTGACCGTTAGCGGCCCGGGCCGGCGCGACCGCCTGAGCGATCCAGCCACCGATGCGATCGACGAGATCCTGACTGCAGGCGGCCTCAGCGTGGCCCATGTCCGGCAGCAGCCAGAGGTCCTTGGGCTCCCGGGCCGCCATGTACAGCTGCCGCGCGTGCTCGGGCGGGAAGTAGTTGTCCTTGCCGCCGTGCACGATCAGCAGCGGGACCGGCGAGATCCGCGCCGCCGCCTCGGCCGGAGGGACGGGCACCAGCTTCCAGCCCTCCGGGCTGATCCTGGTCTTCAGCCACCGGCTGGTGACAAACCGGCCGAGCCGGTGCTCGACCGCGAAGTGCACCCGGCGCATTGGTTCGGTGCCGCGGTAGTACCACCGGCCCGGGCCGCTGACCGACGCCACCGCGTCGAGCCCCCCGATCAGGCCGGCGTGCCGGAGAACGATCGACGCGCCCATCGAGAACCCGACCGTGGCGATCCGCTGGTAGCCGAGTTGGCGTGCGTAGGCGACCACCACGTCGAGGTCCTTGATCTCCTGGTCGCCTAGCGTGGACATGCCGCCGGAGCGTCCGTGACCGCGGAAATCGAAGGTGAGCACGCCAGCCATCCGGTTAAACCGGTTGGCGATGCGCCAGACGTTAGGCCGCTGCCAGGACAGCGTGAAACCGTGCGCGACCACGATCGCGAGATCCCCCGCACCAGGAAGATGAATGGCCTCGATCGGGACACCATCTTCCGTGACCAGGGTTGTTGCCGTGACAACAGGCTTGGTCATAGTTCACCCCGCCAAACAGGTTACCGCCGTGATCCGGCGGTTTTCCCAAAGGTAACCACGTCGGCAGCGGTATCAGTCCCGGTGCGGGCCGGATCAACCCGGGGACTAGCCGAACCGGCCGCCGATGGGGAAAGCTTCGGTTAGCCGCCGAGCAAAGGAGCATCATGTCCGAGCTGAAGGCCCTCACCGACGCCATTCGCGACAGCTTCCCTTGTCGTTCGGCCCTGCTCGGCGCCGGCAAGTACGGCCTGACCCAGCTGCGGAACCTGGGCCGGCTGCCTGCCACCGGCGCGGTCGTGGTCACCGGGCCGCTGCCCATCGTCAGCGGCTCGGGGTCGCCGTGCCGCGCGCTGGCCCTGGTGGAGCGTTCTTGACCATGCGGGTGGCGGACGCCGTCGGGCGAGGGCTGGCCGGACTCGGCGCCAGGACCGTGTTCGGCGTGGTCGGCAGCGGGAACTTCCACGTGACGAACGCGCTGATCGCGGGCGGGGCCCGGTTCATCGCGGCCCGGCATGAGGGCGGCGCCACCGTGATGGCAGACGCCTGGGCCCGGACCACCGGGATGGCCGGGATGGTCACGGTGCATCAGGGCCCCGGCCTGACCAACGCGATGACCGGCATCGCCGAGGCGGCCAAGAGCCGCACTCCGCTGCTGGTGCTGGCGGCGGAGGCGCCGGAAGCCAGGTCCAACTTCCACGTGGACGTCGCCGGGCTCGCCGCCGCCGTAGGCGCAGTCGCGATGAGACTGCACTCCCCCGCGTCGGCGCTGGCTGACGCGCACCGGGCCTACACCGCCGCGCTGGGCCGGCGGACGGTGATCCTGGCGCTGCCGCTGGATGTCCAGGCCGCGACGTGCGAGCCAGGCCCGATGCCGTCCGTCCGGCGCGCGTATCCGCCCTGGCCGTCCGGCGAAGCGGTGTCCGCGCTGGCCGACGTGCTGCGCGGGGCCAGGCGGCCGGTGTTCATCGCGGGGCGGGGAGCCCGCGGGACGGCCGCGCCGCTGAAGCGGCTCGCGGACTCGTGCGGCGCGCTGCTGGCGACCTCTGCGGTCGCCAAAGGGCTCTTCGGCGGCAGCCCGTGGAACCTGGACGTGAGCGGAGGGTTCGCCTCCCCGCTCGCGGCCGAGCTGATCAGCGAGGCCGACGTGATCGTGGGCTGGGGCTGCTCCCTCAACATGTGGACGACGCGGCACGGCAAGCTGCTGGGACCGCAGGCCACGCTGGTGCGCTGGCGGGACGTGCCGTTCACCGACGATAGCGGCGGGCAGCGCATCGACCCGCGCGCGCTGTCGGCGGCGCTCGATGACCTGCTGCCCGCTGAGCGCACCGTCGCGGTGGACTCGGGTAACTTCATGGGCTACCCGAGCATGTACCTGGCGGTCCCCGACGAGGTACATCACTTCGGGCCGGACGGCGACCCGCTCGATACGGTGCGGTTCCCGCCGGCCGACATCGCCGCGATCGCCCGCGGATTCGGGTTCGAGGGGGTCACCGTGCGCCAGGCGGCGGACCTCGCCCGGTCCGCCAGTGGCTGGACGGCCCGCGGCGGCAGCCGCTGCTGATCGACGCGAAGGTCACGTCCGCGCACGGTTCCTGGTGGCTGGAGGAGGCCTTCCGCGGCCACTGACCCCTTTAAAAAGCCGACCGCGCGTCCGGGCACCTGTGGGAAGGTGCCCGGACGCGCGCCCGG
>ODAK010000232.1_pt1 | contig 63505 bp, 61 predicted proteins | sample 1539591 | NCBI WGS metagenome assembly ODAK01 (sample SAMEA3539303, study PRJEB22396) | soil metagenome | biome: tundra; feature: field; material: soil | place: USA | collected 2010-05 | depth 0.15 m | reverse complement strand
AGTGGTTGCCCACCAGCAGCACCGGGCCGGAGTCGGGGATGTTGCCCAGCCCGCGAACCTCGCCGCGGAACCAGAGGCTGGCCAGCAGCCACATCAGCGGCAGGCGCTCACGGATGAAGTCCGGATCACGCTCATCGAGATCCGCGCGCGGAATCCGGCGCTGAGCCTGATGGGCGATCTCACGAAACGCCCGGCCGATCAGGGATGGACGCGGCTGGTGCGGTTGCACGGGCTCCTCGACCGCTGGCATGTGGCCGTTGCGGTTGGGCGTGCCCGTGATGCTCGTCGATGCCATCAGCACCGATCCTAGTGCTGCAGTGGTTTCTGCGGCCGGTCGGCGCGCTCAGGCGGCCTCGGCGCCCGGCGCAGTCAGCCCGATCCGGCCGATCGCGCCGCGACCGTCAGACCCGGCGAGCGGCCGGCGATCGTCCGGCAGGACGGACACCGCGAGCCCTAACGACCACCCGGGCAAACGCGCCGACGGGCGCTAGCCTTGCCGGACCTTGCGCACGATCTCGCTGCACGACACGCGTTCCGGGCAGCTGCGCGCGCTGCAACCGACCCACTCCGGCCGGGTCAGGATCTATGCCTGCGGTCCGACGGTCTATGGGCGCATTCACGTCGGCAACGCCCGGCCGTTCGTCGTGTTCGCGCTGCTGAAGCGATTTCTGGCCCACGAGGGATATGACGTCACCCTTGTAGCAAACATCACAGACGTCAACGACAAGATCTATGCCGCCGCGCAGGCCCGGGGGGTCGCCAGTGACGAGCTGGCCCGTGAGATGATCGCTGCCTATCTCGCCGACACCGAGCTGCTGGGACTCGGGCGCCCCGACCATGAGCCGCTCGCGAGCGAGACGATGGGACCGATCATCGAGTTGATCGAGCGGCTGATCGAGCTGGGGCATGCGTATCCGGCGGACGGTGACGTCTACTTTTCGGTCCGTTCATACCCGGAATACGGTGAGCTATCTCATCGCAATGTCGATCAGATGGATCAGGGCGAGGGGGTGGAGGGGGCCAGCCGCAAGCACGACCCGCTTGACTTCGCGCTCTGGAAGGGGCGCAAAGCGGGCGAGGACACCTCCTGGGACTCGCCCTGGGGCCCCGGCCGACCCGGCTGGCACATCGAATGCTCGGCCATGGCCGAGCAGCTGCTCGGAGTGGAGTTCGAGATCCACGGCGGCGGCTCTGACCTGATCTTCCCCCACCACGAGAACGAGGCGGCGCAGACCCGGGCGGCGCACGGCGCGCCCTTGGCGCGCCTGTGGATGCACAACGGGATGGTGCGGCTCGACAGCAAGAAGATGTCAAAATCGGTCGGCAACGTGTTCGCGTTGCACGAGGCCCTGGCCGCCCACGGGCGCGACGCGCTGCTGATGTACTTCCTCGGCGGCCACTACCACCAGCCGATCGAGTTCGACGACGATCGCCTGAGCGAGGCGGGCGCCGCCGCCAAGCGCATCCGCGAAGCCGGCCGCGATCTCACCGAGGGGGCCAGCCCGGCATGGTCTGCGCCCATGCGCCAGCGCTTCTTCGAGGCGCTGGCCAATGACTTCAACACCCCTCGCGCGCTGGCGGTCGTGTTCGAATGGGTTCGACAGGCCAACCGCGCCCCGGCGGCCAGCGTCGGCGACGCCGACCTGCGCGAGATGCTGTCCGTGTTCGCACTGGAGAACCTGCTTCAGGCCGACGAGACGGAGGTCCCGCTCAAGGCGATCAGGCTGCTGGAGGCCCGCCGGCGCGCCCGCGCCGATCGTGACTTCGCTGAGGCTGACCGGATCCGCGAGCAGCTGCGGTCGCTCGGCTGGGAGGTCCGTGACGGACCCGACGGACCGGAGCTCCTGCCCACAAGGTGATCTCGCGCCGGCCCCCAACGTGATCGTCTACGGCCGCAATCCGGTGCGCGAAGCGCTGCGCGGTCCGCGCTCGGTCGCCCGAGTCTGGGCGACCAAGAACACGCTGCGCGAACCGTGGCTGCAGGTGGCCGGCGGGCGCGTGTTCACGGTCGACGCCGCGGAGATCGAGCGGCGCTGCGGCTTTGAAGCCCATCAGGGGATCTGTGCCGAAGTCTCGGAATACCGCTACGCCGACGCCGGCGAGCTGCTGGCGGTCCCCAATGCCCTGATCGTGGCCCTTGACCAGGTCCAGGATCCTCAGAACCTCGGAGCGATCGCCCGCAGCGCCGAATGCTCAGGGGCGGCGGGGATCGTGCTGCCCGAGCGCCGTTCGGCCGAGGTCACGCCGGCGGTCTGCAAGGCATCGGCCGGGGCAGTCGAGCATCTGGCGATCGCCCGGGTCAGGAACCTGTCGGATTTCCTGGCCGACGCCAAGGCGGCGGGCGGTTGGTGCTACGGCGCCGACGCCGACGGGAGCGTCTCCTACGACGCCGTCGACTACGGCGGCCCGGTCACGCTGGTGCTCGGATCCGAGGGCCGCGGGCTGCGCCCCCGCGTCGCCGCGGCGTGCGATGTGCTCGTCTCGGTGCCGCTGCGCGGGCGCATCCGGTCGCTGAGCGTCAGCGCCGCGGCCGCGGTGCTGCTGTACGCGGCCGCCAGCGATCGCGGTTGAAACCAACCCACCGAGGCTTGACAGCCATGCACCGCTCTGTCATTCTCGCGCCGGGAGATAAGGATCAACTCGAGCTTTAGGGCTTGGCTTGACGGGAAGTCGCGGCTCACGCCAACTTCTTGACAACAGAACAATGGTGCGGCGCCAGGGGAGGTAACGCGTCACGACAATCCGATGTCCGGTCCGGGAGGGCGGGGCGTGGAAAGGTACGGATCGTGGCTCGACTTTCGGCTTACTCTCAGTCTCAACCAAAGGTTGAGGATGGGTTTCTGATCGCCCTGGCGAAACAGGGCCATCCCGATGCATACGACAGGATCGTGCGCCGGTACTACGGTTTCGTGCGCCTGAAGGCCTCTTCCTATTTCCTCGCCGGCGGCGACTCCGATGATCTGATCCAGGAAGGGCTCGTCGGGCTCTACAAGGCGATCCGGGACTACCGGACCGACCGCGAATCAAGCTTTCGCAACTTCGCCGAGCTTTGCATCACCCGGCAGATCATCACCGCGGTCAAGACCGCCACGCGCAACAAGCACACGCCGCTGAACCAGTACGTCTCGTTCTCCAGCACGCCGGCGGGCTCGAGCTCCGACAACGATCCGACGCTGGACGAGATCCTGCCGGGCTCGACCGTGCACGATCCCGTCAACCAGGTGATCTCCTCCGAGGAGCTGCGGGCGCTCGTCGCCTGCATCTCGACCGCGCTCTCAGAGCTGGAGTCCCGGGTCCTGGCCCTCTATCTGGACGGCCACTCCTACGAGGAGGTCGGCCGCCGGCTGGAGTGCGACTGCAAGACCGTTGACAACGCGCTCCAGCGCGTCAAGCGCAAGGTCGGAGCGCACCTCTCCGAGCGCAACGTACCCGCCTAGGGCGCGACGGATCGCCCGCTCAGCCGGTGGCCTGGGCAGCGGCTGCGTACATATCCGGCGGCTCGGCCACCGGCAGCGACAGCGTGAACTCCGCGCCCGCCTCAGGCGGGCTCGTGGCCGCGACCGTGCCGCCCATCGCGGTGATCAGCTCCTTGACGATCGCCAGCCCCAGTCCCGAGCCGACCGAGCGCTCGCTGCGGTAGCGATCGTGGAGATAGAAGCGCTCAAACGCATGTGGTAGGTCCTCCGCGGCGAGGCCTGGGCCGGTGTCGCGCACGGAGACCCGGCCCCGGTCGGCATGCACGGTAACCGTCCCGCCGGCCGGCGTCAGGCGCAGCGCGTTCTCGATCAGGTTCGAGGTGACCTGCAGCAGTCGGTCCTCGTCCCCCAGCGCCCAGGCCTGAGCGGCGCCGGAGCTCGTCAGCTCTACGCCCAGCTCGCGGGCCCGGGGGGAGTGGCGCTGCACGGCCTGGGCGGCGATCGAGGCCAGGTCAAGGCGGGTGTGGGCGACGGTGAAGCCCTCCCGGCCGAAGCGGGCCAGCTCGAGCAGGTCGAGCACCAGCCGCTCCAGCCGCCCCGCCTCGGCGCCGATCACCGTCCCGGCCTGCGCCGGTGAAACGGCGCCCTCGTCGAGCGCCTCGGCGTAGCCGCGGATCGAGGTCAGTGGCGTCTTGAGCTCGTGGCTGACGGACTCCAGGAACCGGCGCTGGGACTGGTTGGCGCGCTCCAGCTCGGCCGCCATCTCGTTGAAGGTCTGACCCAGGGCGGCCAGCTCGTCGGTGCCGCGGATCGGCACTTGGACCCCCGTTTCTCCCGCCGCGACGCGCCGCGTCGCCAGCGCCAGCTCGCCGATCGGCCGCGTCAGCCGGCGGGCCAGCAGCAGCGATAGCACGACCGCCAGCAGCGCCCCGCCCAGGCCCGCCAGAACGAGGCTGCCCAGGAATGGCCGCCACTCGGCGAACGCCAGCTGGGCGGCGCGAATCAGCACGATGCGCCCGTTCGACGTGGCGCGTGCCGCATACAGCAGCGATCGCCCCCGTACGGTGATCGTTCCCTGCCCCTCGCCGGCGGGGATCGCCGCCAGCACAACCGCGCGGCCGCGGAGACCGAGGAGACGGGGGCGCCCGGTGCCGATCCGGTAGACGTGATCTCCGGCCTGCAACGCCCCCGGGGCGCCGCCGACCAGCGCCAGCACGTCGGCCTGGTCCTGGAGAGTGGAGATCCGCTGCGCCGAGATCCGGTGCCTGACCAGGAGCACGCCGACGCCGACGGTCAGCGCGCAGGAGGCGATCGCCGCCAGCGCCAGGTATCCGAGCACGCGCCGCTGCAGGGTCACGCGCTGGCCTTGTAGCCGAGCCCACGGACCGTCCTGATCAGCTCAGGATGCCCGAGCTTCTTGCGCAGCTGGGCGACGTGCACCTCGACGGTCCGGGTTTCGCCGGGAGAGAGGAAGCCCCAGACGGATTCCAGCAGCTGGTCACGGCTGACCACCTGGCCGGCGTGGCGCACGAGATACTCGAGCAGATCGAACTCACGCTGGGTCAGCTCGACCTCACGACCGTCGACCTGCACCTCGCGGGCTGCGCGCAGCAGCGTTACGGGGCCCAGCGAGCTGACGTCGGCGGGCAAGGACTGGGCGACGGATCTGCGTAGGACCGCCTTGACCCGCGCGATCAGCTCGCGGGGCGAGAACGGCTTGGAGACGTAGTCGTCGGCGCCCACCTCCAGCCCCGCCACCCGGTCAGGCTCCTCGTCACGCGCGGTGAGCATGATCACCGGCACCCGGCCGCCGATCCGCCGGCATACCTCAAAGCCGTCGATGCCGGGCAAGCCGATGTCGAGCACCACCAGCTTCACCGGATGGCGGTGCAGCTCGACCAGGGCATCCTCGCCGGAGCGCACCCAGACCGCCTCATAGCCCGCGCGCTGCAGGTAGGTGCGGACCAGCGCACCGATGTGCGGCTCGTCTTCGACCACCATGATTGTCTCGCCCATACCGACATCGTAGGTGCGTTGTGCCCCGCCGAGCGGCGGTTTTACACGCAGCTGACGTTCGGCTGACACGGTGCTTTCAGGCCGGAGCGATTGTGTAACACCGCAAAGGCAACCCGAAACCGAGGTCAATTAGATGTCAGTCATAAGCAGACACTCCAGGATCCTGATCGTCGCCGTCAGCTGCGCCGTGATTGGCGCCGGCGCCAGCGCGATCGCCAGCGCCGGCGCCTCGACCAGCCCGGCCACGGCCGCCAAGGCCGGCAGGGCCCACGCGGGCCGCGTTCAGGGACTGCGCCGGTGGGAGCGGCGGGCCGTCCAGGGCGAGGTGGTGATCCACACCAAGCAGGGCTTCAAGACGGTGACATTCCAGCGCGGTACCGTGCAGTCAGTAAGTGGTCAGCAGCTGACGCTGGCCGAGGGGACCGCCAAGGCCACCTACAAGACGGTCACGCTCACGATCCCGGCCAACGCTCGCGTTCGCGACAACGGTCAAAGGAGCACGCTGTCCAACGTCAAGGACGGTCAGCGGGTGATTGTGGTCACCGCGCCCAAGAACACGTTCGTGGTAGCGCGCACGCCGCGTAAGCCCTAGTGCATCACCAATGCAGCTTCGAGCGTCGCCCGTATCGTCGAGGCAACGCGCGCCAGCGCCAGTGAGTCGGCTCAGGACGCGCCCTGATCGGGGCCGACGGCCTCCAGGCCGCGGCCGGCGATCGGCGGGTCGACGGCGATCGGATCCCCACGGCGCTCGGCCAGTCGGCGCTCGGCGTCCCGGCGCTCGCAGGCGATCGGCGCGGTGCGCCGCCGGCGATCATCGTGGCGGCGATCTCCGTGACGGCGCGCCAGCCGGCCGAGCAGCAGACCCCGGAACGCGCGGCCCTCGCTGGTATCGGCGCGGGAGGCGGCCCGGCCCAAGCCGAGTCCGAACACCAGGAACATCGCCAGCAGGCTCGCCCACGCCAGCGCCAGGATGGTCATCCGGGCAGCGTATCGGCTCAAGGCGAGGCATGGGGCTGCACACGTTTGCAGTTGACAGCCGAGGCACCGCGGGGGTATCTTGCACTGCAATCGATTGCAAGAACGTGGTGGGACCGGATCAGCTGCCATCACGTCGGAGCGGAGGGAGACTGAAATGAGGAGCTTTCCCAGTTTTTTGAGGGCTGGGTCCGTCCTGGCCACCGTCACTCTGCTCGCAGCGTGCGGCAGTTCCAGCAGCAGCAGCAGCGGAGGGGCAGGCGGCGGCGGTTCGAGCCCGATCACGATCGGCGCATCGCTGTCGCTCTCGGGTGACTTTGCCGCCGACGGCCAGGCGTTCCAGCGCGGTTACGAGCTGTGGGCCGCGGATCAGAACGCCAAGGGCGGCCTGCTGGGCCGCAAGGTCAAACTGGACATCATCTCGGACTCATCGAGTCCGTCGCAGGTGGTCAGCAACTACCAGAAGCTGATCGGCTCAAACAAGGACCAGCTCGTGTTCGGTCCGTTCTCGAGCTTGCTGACCGTCCCCGCGGCGCGCATCGCCTCGCGTTACGGCTACGCGTTCGTCGAGGGCGCGGGCGGCGCTCCATCGGTTTTCGGCACTGGACTCAAGAACGTCTTCGACGTCTCGATCCCGATCAAGAACGACCTCGTGACGTTCGCGCAGTGGATCGCCTCACTGCCCGCCGCCCAGCGTCCCAAGACGGCCGCCTACGCGACAGTCAACGATCCGTTCACCCAGCCGCAGCTTCCGCTCGCAGAGAAGATCATGCAGGCGGCCGGGGTCAAGACGGTGCTCTCGAAGGTGTTCCCGGAGGAGGTCACCGACTACACGGCGATCGCCGGCCAGGTGGCCTCGACGCACGCCGACGTCGTCGTGCTCGGCTCGGTCGACGTCCCGACCGTGTCGGCGTTCACGCACGTGTTCGTCCAGCAGCACTACGACCCCAAGGCGTTCATCGCCACCGCCGGCCCCGACCAGGGCGCGCCGTTCGTCAAGGCCGTCGGCACCGGCAACGAGAACGGGATCTTCGTGCCCAACGGCTGGTTCGGCGGCTTCCAGAAGGCCGACAGCCTGCAGATGGTCAAGGCGTACATCGCCAAGTACGGCGGCACGCCTTCCGACGTCAACGCCGACGTCGCCGAGGCTTACGCGGTCGGACAGGTGATCGCCCAGGCGGTGCAGGCCACCCACGGCTTCGACAACCAGAAGATCATCGCCTACCTGCACAGTGGCGTGACGCTCGACAGCGTCCAGGGTCCGGTGAAGTTCGACTCGCTGGGCGAGAACAACGCGCAGAAGGCGCAGACCTTCCAGTGGCAGAACGGGACGCTGGTGCAGTCGATCCCGACTTCGACGCCAGGCTCGCATGCGCCGCTCTACCCCAAGCCGGTCTGGAAGGGCTAGCCGCGGATGTCGGGCACGGCGCTCCTGCAGGCCATCGTCGATGGCGTTCTGACAGGCGGCGTATACGCGCTGATGGCCGCCGGTCTGACGCTGATCTTCGGCGTGATGGACATCATCAACATCGCCCAGGGCGTGATGGTGATCCTCGGCGCCTACCTCAGCTACGAGCTGTCGGTGCACGTCGGCATTGGCCTGCTGCCGGGGCTGCTGATCACCGTCCCGCTGATGTTCGCGCTCGGGGTGGCGGTCGAGTTCTGCTTCATGCGTCGCCTGCGTGATCAGGATCGGACACAGATGTCGATCCTGGTCACGTATGCGGTGGCGATCGTGATCGAGGGAATCCTGACGGCGATCTTCGGCGTCGACTATCAGCAGTTGCAGGCGTCCTACGTCAACTCCTCGGTGCACGTGTTCGGCTTCTACCTCCCAGACATCTACCTGATCGGCTTCGCGCTGGCGATCGCCCTGCTGGTCGGCCTGTACTACGTCCTGTACCGCACGCAGTTCGGCCGTGCCGTGCGGGCGTCGCTGCAGAACCGCACCGCCGCCGACCTGATCGGAATCGACGTCAACCGCGTGCGCACGATCTCGGTGGGGATCGGCGTGGCGGTGACCGCGGTCGGCGGGATGGTGTTCGGAGCCACCAACGCGTTCAACCCCAACACCGGCTATGACCTGATCTCACGCCTACTGGCGATCGTGATCCTCGGCGGGATAGGGAGCATCGGCGGGGCGATGGCGGCGGCCATCTTCCTGCTCGTGATCAATGACGTGGTTGCGGTGGCCTGGTCGCCGACGTGGGCGCCGCTGGTGTACTTCGCGGCGCTGGTGATCGTGCTCTCGTTCAGGCCGCAGGGACTGTTCGGCCGGACGGCGGCGCGGGCCCAATGAGTGTTCCCAACGTGGCGCCACCAGCTGGCGCCCCTGGCGACGCGCCGGCGGAGCGGACAGGTCCGCGGCGCGGGCTGGTGCTCGGCGCCAGCGCCGTTGCGCTGCTCGTGTTCGCCGCCTTCCCGGTGATGGTCACCGATCCTACGGCCACCTCGATCGCCGTGTTCACGCTGGTGTTCATGATCGCTAGCGCCTCGTGGAACATCTTCAGCGGCTACTCGGGCTATCTGGCGCTGGGGCACGCGGTGTTCTTCGGCAGCGGCGGCTATGCGGTCGCGCTCGCCGCCCGCGACTGGCACGTGGCCGGCGGCTGGCCGGTGTTCGCCCTGCTGCCGTTCGGCGGCATCGTCGCCGGGCTGATCGCGATCCCGGTCGGGCTGGTCGCGCTGCGCACGCGTCGTCACACGTTCGTGGTCGTGACGATCGCGATCTTCTTCATCTTCCAGCTGGCCGCGGTCAACATCGGCTTCACCGGGGGAACCTCCGGCATCCTGCTGCCGATCGCGCCGTTCACGGCGGCCAACTACAACCAGCCGTTCTACTACGTGGCGCTGATCATCCTGATCCTCACCGTGGTCGTCTCGTGGGCGGTGCGCCGATCGCGCTTCGGGCTCCAACTGCTCGCGATCCGCGACGACGAGGACCGGGCACTCGGCCTCGGCGTCAGGACCCGGCGCGTCAAGTTGACGGCGTTCGTGCTCTCCGCGATCCCTATCGGCATGGTCGGCGGCCTGTACTTCTACTTCGTGGGTCAGATCTTCCCGCAGTTCGGATTCGACCCGCTGTTCGACCTCTCGCTCGCACTGATGGCCTTCCTCGGTGGTCTGGGCACGATCGTCGGTCCCCTGCTGGGAGCGCTGGTACTGGAGTCTCTGCAGCAGTACCTGACGCAGACGTTCTCGGGCAGCGGCACCTATTTGATCGCCTACGGCGTGCTGTTTCTGGTCGTGATCCTGGTGCTGCCGCGCGGCGTGGTGCCCAGCGTCGCCGGGTGGCTGGCGAAGCGTCGCGTCAGGACCTCGCCCAACCCCGGCGACGGGCGTGAAGCCAAGCTTCCCAGCGGCGTGGCGGGAGCGGCCCGATGAGCAATCTGATCGAGGTGCAGGGTGTCTCGAAGGCCTACGGCGGCGTCCAGGCCCTATCTCTGTGCAGCCTCGAGGTCCGCGAAGGTGAGATCAGCGGGCTGATCGGCCCCAACGGCTCGGGCAAGACGACGCTGTTCAACGTCATCACCGGGTACGAGCGCATCCAGCAGGGCCAGGTCCACTTCAGGGGTAGCGAGATCACCAACGCGCCGCCCGACCGCGTGTTCAAGCTGGGGATCGGGCGCACGTTTCAGCTCACGCGCCTGTTCACGCGCCTGACCGTGCTGGAGAACATGCTCGTCGCGACTCAACGCCAGGACAGCTGGCTGCGCGGCGTGATGCGGCTGGCCGGCTCGGCCGGCGAGAAGCGCCGCGCGATGGAGCTGCTGGACTTCGTCGGGATCACCGCGCTCGCCTACGAGCCGGCCGGGAACCTCTCCTACGGCCAGCGCAAGCTGCTCGAGCTGGCCTCGCTGCTGGTCGCCGATCCGGCGATCCTGTTGCTCGACGAGCCGGCCGGCGGCGTCAACCCGACGCTGATCACCCATCTCTCGGACCGCATCAAGGAGCTCAACCGGGCGGGCAAGACGATTCTCGTCGTCGAGCACAACATGGAGTTCGTGATGAGCCTGTGCACGCGCGTCACGGTCCTCAGCCAGGGCACGACGCTCGTCTCGGGTACGCCGGAGGAGGTGCGGACCAACCCGGCGGTGCTCGATGCCTATCTCGGCGGCGAGGACGATCCCTCGACCCAGCTCGAGCTCGCCAAGGAGCCCGCCCACCACGATGGCCGCCTGGTCGCGGTGAGCTCGGTGCGGACCCCCGCGCGGGAGAAGCTCGGCGATTCCGAGGCGCTGCTCAGCATGCGTGGGATCACTGCCGGCTACGGCGGCGGTGACATCCTCAAGCAGGTCGCGCTCGAGGTTCCGCGTGGCGGCATCACCTGTGTGGTCGGCCCCAACGGCGCGGGCAAGTCGACGCTGATGGCGACGATCAGCGGCCTGCTGCGCCTGCGCCAGGGGGAGATTCGCTTCGACGACGAGGTCGTCTCCGGTCTGACGCCGAAGCAGATCCTCGCCAAGGGGATCTCTCAGATCCCGCAGGCGCATAGCCTGTTCGCCGAGATGACGGTGCGTGAGAACGTCGAGATGGGCGCATTCACGGTCAAGGACCGGTCGCTGGTGCAGAAGCGGCTGAAGGCGGTGCAGGAGCTCTACCCGATCGTGCGCGACCGGGCCGACGAGAAGGCCGGGAGCCTGTCTGGCGGGCAACAGCGACTGGTCGAGTTTGCCCGCTGCCTGATGCTCGATCCCACGCTGATCATGCTCGACGAGCCGTCGATGGGCCTCGATCCGCAGACGCGGAAGATGGTGTTTTCAATGATCGAGCTGATGAACCAGCAGGGCAAGACGATCCTGCTGGTGGAGCAGAACGCTCGCGCGGGGCTGAGGCTGAGCACCCACGGCGTTGTGCTGGAGAACGGGATCGTTCGCCTGACCGGCTCCGGGCGTGAGGTGCTCGAGCATCCCGAGATCGGCGCGCTGTACCTCGGAGGGGCCGTCACCACGGCGGGCGCCGCTCCGTGAGCGCGCCGGCCGACACGACCGCCGATGCGGACGTGGTCGTTGCCGGGGCGGGCCACAACAGCCTGATCGCCGCCGCCTATCTAACGCGCGCCGGCCGTCGCTGCCGGGTGCTCGACGCACGCCCGGTCCCCGGCGGCGGGGTCGCCTCCGAGGAGCTGCTCCTGCCGGGCTACCGGCTCGACTCCTGCTCGACCGGGCATACGCTGATCCAGACCAACCCGCTGCTGGCCGACGACGAGCTCGGGCTGCTGGCCGAGCGCGGACTGTCCTACATCGAGCCCGACCCGGTGGGACACGTCGTGTTCCCCGACGGAGAGTCGCTGACGATGTGGCTGGAGCTCGAGCGCACCTGCGGCGAGATCGCACGCTTCTCACCCGCCGACGCCAACGCGTACAGGCGGCTGCTCGCCGAGTACGACGCCGTCAAAGACGTCTTCGCCCGCCAGCGATTCACGCCGGTCGGCTTCGGCCAGAGCTTCGAGCAGATGCTCGCGGACAGACCCGGTGCGGCACGCTGGCGGCGCCGGGCCGCGATCAGCGCGTGGGACGTCGTGCGCCACGAGTTCGAGAGCCGTCACGTCCAGGCGTTCATGCTCTGGATGGCCTTCCAGACCGGACAGCCGGTCGACTCTGCGGGCTCGGGGCCGCTGGCCTACTCGATTGTGTTCGGGCGCCAGCGCCGAAGTTGGACGATTCCGCGCGGCGGCTCCGGCGAGCTTGCGCGAGCGCTCGTGGAGGTGATCGAGGAGGGGGGAGGCGAGGTGCTCTGCGACCGGCGCGTGGTCGGCCTCGTGCTGCAGGGCGGACGGTGCGTGGGAGTCCAGACCGCGGACGGCGAGCGTCACCTGGCCCGCGATGCGGTGCTGTCGACGATCCACGTCAAGGATCTCGTGGAGCTGGCGCCGGCGAAGTGCTGGGGCGAGGATTTCCTCTACGGCGTCGAGACCTACGACCCGGGCGTCGCTGCGTTCGCCGCGCATTACGCGACGACCGAGCCGCCTCGGTACCCGCTACGAGACGGCGGTGAGCTGACCGCGGTCTCGGCCGGCGTGGCGGGCTGGCCGGAAGATATCGTGCGGATGGGACGCGACGTCAAGGAGGGGCGGCTGGTGCGCGACGGCGCCTGGCTGCTGTTCCCGACCCCGACCGTCGCCGACCCCTCGCGTGCACCGGATGGACGGCACACCGTGAAGGTGCTGGGGATGCAGCCCTACGACCCGGGCGGCGGGCCGCAGCGCTGGGAGCAATTGGGCGCGGAGATCGCGGCCGTCCAGCTCGCTCACCTGCGCCGTGCCGCGCCGAACCTCGTTTCGGAGACGATCCTCGCCGAGCTGATCGTCACCCCTCCCGACCTGGAGCGTTCCAACCCTCACATGTGGCGCGGCAGCTTCCACGGCGGGGACCGCTCACTCGCCCACAGCGGCGCGCTCCGTCCGGCACCCGGCTGGGCGCAGCACCGCATGCCGATCCCCGGCCTCTACCAGACCGGCGGCACCACGCATCCCGGCGGCTCAGTCACCGGCGGCCCCGGGCGCAATGCGGCGATCGTGATGTTGACCGACCTCGGCCAGGACCCGCGGGAGGTGATGACCAATGCTCCACGGGTTCGTGCAGGTCACAGCTGAGCGCCCGGCTCCGTCCATCATCGGATAATGGCCCCCGTGCGGACCTCGGTCACGATTCGGGACGTCGCCCGCGTGGCGAAGGTCCACCCCGGCACCGTCTCGCGCGCGCTGAACGTGCAAACGCGCGCGCTGGTCAACCAGGAGACGGCCGATCGGGTGATGCGCGCGGCCGAGCAGCTCGGCTACCGCCCGAACCCGATCGCGCGCGGGCTGAAGACCAACCGCTCCTACACGATCGGTGTGCTGATCCCCGACATCACCAACCCTCTGTTCCCGCCGATCCTGCGCGGCATCGAGGACCGTCTCGACGACGCCGGCTACACGTCGCTGATCGTCAACACCGACAACGACGCCGAGCGCGAGCGCAGTCACCTGGAGGCGATGCGCGCGCGCCAGGTCGACGGCTTCATCTCCGCCACCGCTCGGCTCGATCGCGAGCTGCTCTCAGACGTGGCCGCCGGGGGCACGCCGCTCGTGCTCGTCAACCGCAGCCTCGAGGACGGCTCGGTGCCCGCGGTCACCGTCAACGACCGGCAAGGGATCAGGCTTGCGGTCGAGCACGTCGCCGGGCTCGGGCACAGGCGCATCGGCCATGTCGCCGGTCCGCAGAACATCTCCACCGGGCATCGGCGCCATCTGGGCTTTCTGGAGGCGATGCACGCCGCCGGGCTGCCGGCCTCCGGCCAGTACGTGCGCTTCAGCACGTCGTTCAGAGAGGAGGAGGGGGCTCGCGTGTGCGCGGAGCTGCTCGACGCCGCCGCGGGGCTGACCGCGATCGTCGCAGCCAACGACCGTCTGGCGATCGGCTGCTACGACGCGCTCGAACGCAGCGGGCTGCGCTGTCCCGAGGACATCTCGATCGTCGGCTTCAACGACATGCCGTTCATCGACCGCCTCCGCCCGCCGCTGACCTCCGTGCGTGTCCCCCAACGGGAGATCGGCACGGTCGCCGCCGACCTGCTGCTGCAGCGACTCCGCGACGGATCGCAATCGGCCCGCGAGATCCTGCTCGAGCCGACCCTGGTCGTGAGGGGCTCGACGGCGCCACCACGCAGGCACAAGAGCCCCAGGACGATGGCATGAGCGCCGCGCCCGACGCCCGGGTACGGGCGGCGATCGACAACTGGGGTCCGCGGCTGATCGCCAACGGCGTTGACTTCAACGACTTCGTCGCAACCACCGCCGCGATCTCACGCTGGGAGGATTGGCTGGACGCCTGGAGCGAGACCGCCGAGGTCCATCGCGGGTTGGCGCTGGAGGCCCAGCGGGCCGGCCATCGCCGCAGCGCCGGCGAGGCGTTCGTGCGGGCCGCCGTCAGCTATCACTTCGCGAAGTTCGTTTGGGTGCTCGATCCCGAGCGCAACCGGAGCGCCACCGAAGCGGCGGTCCGGGCGCTGTACGCGGCGCATGCCCTGCTGGACCCGACGGCGGAGCGCGTCGAGGCGCCCCTGGACGGGGGCAAGGTGGTCGCCAACCTCCGCCGCCCCCCGGGCGCCGGCTCCGTCCCGCTCGTGGTCCTGATCCCCGGCCTGGACTCCACCAAGGAGGAGTTCTATGCCTGGGAGTCGGTGTTCCTGGATCGCGGGATGGCGACGCTCTCGCTCGACGGACCCGGACAGGGCGAGACCGGCTTTGCGATGGACATCCGTCCCGACTACGAGGTCGCTGTGGCCGCGGCGCTCGACGCCCTCGCCGGCCGGTCCGAGCTCGACCTCGACCGGGTCGGCGCCGCCGGCGTGAGCCTCGGCGGCTACTACGCGGCGCGCAGCGCCGCGTTTGAGCCCCGCATCAAGGCGGTGGCGGGCGTCAGTGGCCCATTTGACATGGCGGCCGGCTGGGATTCGATGCCGTCTCTGACCCGCGATGCGTTCTCACACCACAGCGGCGCCGCGAGCGACGCCGAGGCCCGGGAGCGCGCCGGACAGCTGAACCTGACCGGCGTGGCCGAGCTGATCGAGCAGCCGTGCCTGGTGGTGACCGGCAAGCGTGACCGGGTGATCTCCTGGGAGCAGACCAAGCGGATCGCCGACGAAGCTCCGCGCGGCGAGTTCGTCCTCTACGAGCAGGGCACCCACGTTTGCAACAACCTCCCGTTCAAGTACCGCCCGCTGGTATCCGACTGGATGCGGGGCCGCCTGGGATGATCGGGCAGCCGCTCAGGCGCCGCGAGGACGAGCGCGTGCTCCGGGGTCAGACGCGGTACGTGGACGACATCAAGCGCTCGGGCCTCGCCCACGTGGCGTTCGTCCGCAGTCCGCACGCCCATGCCGCCATCACCGCCGTCCGGACGCCCGGCGCGAGCCCGGGACTGGTTGCCGTGCTGACGGCCGAGGACCTGGACGAGCGCGTGCGACCGTTTCCGGTCCCGCCGCTCGACGGCGCGACCATCGCCCCCGAGCCCCATCCGATCCTCGCCGGCTCGGAGGTGCGTTACGTCGGTCAGCCGGTGGCTGCGGTGATCGCCGAGTCGCGCGCGCTCGCCGAGGACGCCGCTGAGCTGGTGGAGGTCGACTATGAGCCGCGCCCGGCGATCGTGAACCCGCGGGACTCGGACCTCGACCTGCTGCGCTGGTCGCGCACGAGCGGCGACGTCGAGGGGGCCTTTGCGTCCGCCGCCCACGTCGTCCGCGGTCGCTATGCGCTGCCGCGCCTGGTCGCCGCGCCGATCGAGGCCCGCGGCTGCGTCGCCGAGCACGACCCGGGAGACGACCTGCTGACGCTGTGGTGCTCGGCCCAGGACACCCACCGGCCGCTGGCGCAGCTCGCCCACATCCTCGACCGGCCGGAGGACACGATCCGCGTGATCGTGCCCGACGTCGGTGGCGCCTTTGGGAGCAAGGGCGTGATCGCGCCGGAAGTCGCCGCGGTCGCCGTGGCGGCGATCGAGCTGCGCCGGCCGCTGAAGTGGGCCGAGGACCGCCTGGAGAACTTCCTCGCCGCCTACCAGGGTCGCGGCATCGAGGGCGAGCTTGAGCTGGCGCTCGACGGCGACGGGCGGATGCTCGCACTGCGCGCCCAGCTCCGGGCGGACCTCGGTGCCTACCTGCTCAGCACCACGGCGATCCCTCCGCACACAGCGGCGATGCTGATCACCGGCTGCTATGACATCGCCGCCGCCGACGTGTCGCTGGCGGGCGTGCGCACCCACAAGGTGCCCACCGGCCCTTACCGCGGGGCGGGGCGCCCGGACGCCGCGTACATGCTCGAACGGCTGGTCGACGATTCGGCACGCGCGCTGGGGATCGACCGGGTGGAGCTGCGCCGGCGCAACCTGATCGGCAGCTTCCCGCATCGCACCCCGCTCGGCTTCAGCTACGACTCCGGCGACTACGAGCGCTGCCTGGACCTGGCGGTGGAGCTCGGGCGCCTGGGGGAGAGCGGGGGCGAGGATCCCGACCGCGTCCGCGGCACGGGCGTCGCGATGTTCGTCGAGCGCGCCGGCGGTCAGTGGGAGGGCGCCGAGGTCGAGGTCGCGCCCGGCGGCCGCGTCGTCGTGCGCAGCAGCGCCTCCCCCCACGGGCAGGGACACGAGACCACGTTCGCGCAGATCGCCGCGGCGCACCTCGGGCTGGCGATGGATCAGATCGTGCTGCGGTTCGGCGACAGCGCCGTCGTCCCCCGGGGCGTGGGCACGTTCGGGAGCCGGTCGGTGGCGATGGCCGGCTCGGCGATCGTGGTCGCGATCGACAAGTTGATCGAGGCGGCGCGCCGCCTGGCCGCGCACCTGCTCGGGGCCGAAGTCGAGCAGGTCGCGTTCCAGGACGGCCGGTTCGTCGCCGGCGGTCGGGTGCTGGCTTGGGGTGACCTCGCGCGCGCGGCCTACCAGCCGGAGCGCCTGCCCGCCGGGATGGAGGTCGGTTTGCGCGCCTCGGGGCGCTTTGCATCCGGACCGGTGTTCTCCTCGGGCGCCTACGCGGCGGTCGTCGAGCTTGAGCGCTCCACCGGGCAGGTGCACGTGCTGCGCCTCGCGGCCGTCGACGACTCCGGCACGATCATCAACCCCCTGCTCGCCCACGGGCAGGTGATCGGCGGCGCGGTCCAGGGCCTGGGCGAGTGTCTGGTCGAGGAGGCCGTGTACGACGAGAGCGGGCAGGCGCGCAGCGCGTCGTTTCTGGACTACTCGCTGCTGAGCGCGGCCGAGATCCCGCCGATCGCCACCGGCGAGGTGACCAGCCCGTCTCCGCTGAATCCGCTCGGCGCCAAGGGGGCCGGCGAGGGGGGCACCGTCGGCACGTTGCCCGCGGTCGCCAACGCCGTCGTGGATGCGCTCGGCGGACGCCATCTCGACCCTCCGTTCACCGAGGAGAAGCTGTGGCGGGCGCTCCGAGGGCAACTCAGATGAAGTTGACCAACGACCTGCGTGTGAGCGCCTCGATGCCCGAGACATGGCGCACGCTTCTGGACGTGCCGCGCGTCGCTCGCGCGCTGCCGGGCGCCACGATCGACGCCGAGCCGGTGGACGGCGCCTTCCGCGGCCGGTTGAAGATCAAGCTCGGCCCCGTGACCGCCGAGTACACCGGGCGCGCCCAGCTGCAGGACGTCGACGAGGACGAGCACATCGCGAGCTTCCACGTCACCGGCCGCGAGGCCCGCGGCCAGGGCACCGCGGAGGCGACGATCACGATCCGCGCACGCGCCGAGGCCGGCAGCACCCGCGTGCTCGTTGAGACTGACCTGCAGGTCACCGGGCGCCAGGCTCAGCTCGGGCGAGGGATCATGGAGGAGGTGGCGTCTGGGGTGCTGGGCGAGTTCGCCGCGCGGCTGCAGCGCTCAATCGTGGAGGGCGAGGGCGCCGATGGGGCGTCCGCTGACGAGGCCTTCGACGCGCGCGGCGCGGTGCTGCGGCCGGTGCTCGAGCGCGTGGCGATCCTGCTCGCCGGGGTGCTCGCTGGCCTCGGGCTCGGTCGCGTGGTCTGGCGGCGATGAAGCCCGCGCCGTTTCATTATGAGGCGGTGCGCAGCACCGAGGCGGCCTTGCAGCTCCTCGGCGAGGACGCCAAGGCCCTCGCCGGCGGGCAGAGCCTGGTCCCGATGCTGAACTTCCGTCTGGCCAGGCCGCAGCTGCTGGTGGATCTGAACCCGATCGCCGAGCTGGCCTACCTGCGCCGCGCCGGCGGAGAGCTGCACATAGGTGCCCTCACGCGCCACGCGACGCTTGAGCGCTCAGGACTCGTGCAGCGCGGTTGGCCGCTGCTCGCGCAGGCTGTGCGGATGGTCGGCCACGCGGCGATCCGCAGTCGCGGCACCGTTGGCGGCTCGGTCGCCCACGCCGACCCGGCCGGAGAGCTCCCGGCCGCGCTCACGGCGCTCGACGCGCGCTTTCACCTCACCTCGGTCAGGGGCGAGCGGAGCCTGTCCGCGGGGGAGTTCTTCCGCGGGCGGATGACCACCGCCCTGGAGGCGGACGAGCTGCTCTGCGAGATCGTCGTCCCGCCGCTCCCGGCCGGATCGCGGTGCGCGTTCATCGAGCATTCGCGCACCCACTGCGATTTCGCGATCGCCGGCGCCGGGGTCGTCGTGGCGCCGGGCGGGCAGTCCGCGATCGCCCTGCTCGGCGCCGGGCCCACGCCGGTCAGAGCCGCCGCGGCCGAGCGAGCGCTCGCGGCCGGCGCCGGGGCGCGCGAAGCCGGCCGGTTGGCCGGCGCCGAGGCTCGGGACGAGTATCGCGGAGCCCTGATCGCCGAGCTCGTGCGGCGCGCGATCGAGCGGGCCTCCGGGCCGGGCAGCGGATGAGGATCACGGTTGAGATCAACGGGATCGGTCACGAGGGCGAGGTCGAGCCGCGCACGCTGCTGTCGGACTTCATCCGCCACGTGGCGGGGCTGACCGGAACCCACGTCGGTTGCGAGCACGGCGTCTGCGGCGCCTGCACTGTGCAGCTCGACGGTGAGCCGGTGCGCTCGTGCCTGATGCTGGCGGTGCAGGCTGCCGGCCGCTGGGTGACGACCGTCGAGGGGCTCGCCGGGCCGGACGGCGAGCTGTCGCTGCTGCAGCGGGCCTTCACCGAGCACCACGCACTGCAGTGCGGCTTCTGCACGTCCGGCTTCCTGATGTCGGCCGAGGCGCTCCTGCGGCGCCGGTCCGATCCGAGCGAGCGTGAGATCCGGCAGGAGCTGGCCGGCAACCTCTGCCGCTGTACCGGGTATGAGGGGATCGTCGCCGCTGTGGGGGCGGCGGCGCTCGAAATCGGCGCCGCGGCGCGCGAATCGGACGGAGCGGGCTGATTCAGCTCGTCGAACCGCGCGGGGTGGCCTCCCGCGTGTCCGGATCGAGCTCGGTGTTGCGTTGCGACTGTGGATCTCGCTCCAGCGGGAGGCTGCCTCCCGCCGTGTAGTAGGGCTTGCCGGCGATGATCAGATCCTCGGCCGGGAAGCGGGTGATGACCTCGCACCCGTCAGCGGTGACCACCAGCTGCTCCTCGATCCGAGCCGCCGACCAGCCGTCGGTGGCGGGCCAGAACGTCTCCAGCGCAAAGACCATGCCCTCCCTGATCTCCTCGGGATGATCGAGCGATACCAGGCGGCTGAAGACGGGCTTCTCCCAGATCGACAGGCCGACGCCGTGGCCGAATTGGAGCGCGAAGGCTGCCTCCTCGTCGGGGAAGCCGAACTCCTGGGCCTTCGGCCAGATCGAGACCACGTCGGCGGTGGTGGCGCCGGGGCGGATCAGGGCGATCGCCGCGTCGAGGTAGTAGCGGCAGCGCTTGTAGGCGTCGATCAGCGGCCGCGAGGCGCTACCCACCGCGAAGGTCCGGTAGTAGCAGGTGCGGTAGCCCATGTAGCTGTGCAGGATGTCGAAGTAGGCGGGATCGCCCGGCCGCAATGCCCGGTCGGTGAACACGTGGGGATGTGGACTGCAACGCTCGCCGGAGATCGCGTTCACGCCCTCGACGAACTCCGAGCCCATCTCGTAGAGCACCTTGCTCACCAGCGCTACGCAGTCGTTCTCCCGGATCCCGGCGCGCATCGTCCGGTAGAGCTCCTCGTAGGCCGCGTCGACCATCGAGCAGGCCATGTTCAGCAGCGTGATCTCATCTTGAGTCTTGATCACGCGCGCCTGCTGCATCAGCTCCTGGCCGTCGGCGATCTGGATTCCCTCACGCTGGAGGGCGAACAACACCTGGGGCTCGATCGCGTCGATCCCGACCGGCTCGCCCAGCAGCCCGCGCTCCTCCAGCTCGATCCGGATCTTGCGCGCGACGTCCTCCGCGCGCCCGGACTGCGGCGACATCGCCCCGCGCAGGGTGGAGATGCCGGCCCGTGAGCGACCGTCGCCGAGCCACGGGTTGTAGAGCTGATGGTGGCGCGCCGCAGAGCCGAAGTCCCACATGATCGGCTCGTCGCCTTGGGGCAGCAGGCAGAAGCGGTTGAGCTTGTCGGCGGCCCAGGTGCCGATGTGGGTGGCGGTGATGTAGCGGATGTTGGTCATGTCGAAGCACAGCAGCGCGCCGAGCTCGGATTCGGCCAGCAGCGCCGTGATGCGGGCCAGTCGCTCCTCCCTCAGCCGGTCATAGCGAACCCGCTCCTCCCAGTCCACCCCCATCACGCCGTAGCTGTGCAGTCCCATGGCTCCGCCTCCTCTGCAAACGTTTGCAGCCAGCATACTCCCGGGGTTGACGGCCTTCAAGCCGTGGGATACATTCCTGCAAACGATTGCAAGACGAAGGAGTTGACCGTATGGGCGGCGAGCAAAGCATGCGGCTTGGCTGGATCGGCGTTGGACGCATGGGTCTGGCCCTGGCCACGCGGCTGCTCGAAGCGGGTCACGACGTCGGCGTCTACAACCGGACCAGGGCAAAGTGTGAGCCGCTGGCCGAGCTCGGCGCGACGATCGCCGACTCGCCCGCCGAGCTCGCCGATCGCGACATCGTGTTCACGATGGTCGCCGGCTCGGCCGACGTCGAGGAGGTCGTGAGCGGTCCGCAAGGGCTGCTCTCACGCGGCGACGTGGCGCCCGGCCTGATCATCGACTCGACGACGATCTCGCCGGCGGCGGCGGCGGCCGTCCGGGCGGCGGCGCAGCAGCGCGGAACGGCGATGCTGGCCGCCCCGGTCAGCGGCAACCCCAAGGTGGTCACGAGCGGCCGGCTGACAATCGTCGCGTCGGGACCGCCTGAGGCGTGGGAGCAGGCGCGCCCGTACCTGGAGCTCCTGGCCCGCAGCGTCACCTACGTCGGCGAGGGGGACCGCGCGCGGCTGGTGAAGATCTGCCACAACCTGATGCTCGGCGTGGTGGCTCAGTGCATGGCCGAGATCACCGTCCTGGCTGAGAAGGGCGGCGTATCACGTGCCGACTTCCTGGAGTTCCTCAACGACAGCGTGATGGGGTCCATGTTCACCCGGTACAAGAGCCCGGCCTACGTCAACCTCGACTTCAAGCCGACCTTCACCCCGGCGCTGCTGCTGAAGGACTTCCACCTCGGATTCGAGGCGGCACGTGACCTGGAGGTGGCGATGCCGCTGGCCGCCGCCGCCGAGCAGATCGTGCAGGGCATGGTCGGCATCAGCGGCAACGAGGTCGATTTTGCCGCGCTGCTGGAGCTGACCGCACGGGCATCCGGGCTCGAGCTCGAGCCTGAGAACGTAGAGGTCGACGACGGCCTCAGCCCGCTGGAGCCGAGCCCCAACGGTGACGGGGCGGCCAGGACCGCGGCCCCCTTGCAGCCCTGAGCGCTGGACACCGGCGGGCGATGCCGGCGGGCGATGCCGGGGCTACAGCAGCAGCGACAGGGGGCGCTCCAGCAACTCGCTGACCCGCGCCAGGAAGCGGGCGCCATCGACGCCGTAGAGGATCCGGTGGTCGCAGGCCAGCGTGAGCTGAACCGTCGCCCGAGCGACGACCGCGCCTGACGCGTCGACAACCGGCCGCGGACGCAGCGATCCGACGGCCAGGATCGCGGCCTGGGGCGGATTGATCACCGCCGAGAAGCTGTCGACGCCGTACATGCCAAGGTTGGACACGGTGAACGTGCCACCCGCCACGTCGCCCGGCGCGATCGAGCCGTCGCGCACCCGCTGGGCGAGCGCACGAGCGGTCCGGCCGATCTCCCCGAGTGACTTGGTGTCGGCGTCGAAGATCGTCGGGACCACGAGTGTGTCCTCAGCGGCGACCGCGATCCCGACGTTCACGCGGGAGTAGCTCTCATACTGGGCATCGCGGTAGGCGCCGTTCACGCGCGGGAAGTCGCGCAGCGCCAGCGCCACCGCCTTGACGACGAAGTCGTTGTAGGAAGGAACGTCGTCAGAGAGCTCGCGGAGGCGCTCGCGCAGGGCAGCCGCCTCGCTCATGTCGACCTCCCGGCGCAGCTCGATGTCGGGCACGGTCGCGCGCGACTGCGCCATCCGCCTGGCCACGGTCGCCTGCAGGCGGGTGAGCTCGTGTCGGGCGGCCTCACCCTTGCTCCCCGTCGTCTCGTCGTGACCGGCCGGGTCCGTGGCGCGAGACGGCGTGACCGGCGCGGCCTGGGCGGGCGTGGCGGAGCCGTTTGCGGCCGCGACCGCCCGCTCGACGTCGACCCGGATCACGCGGCCCTGGGGTCCGGAACCGGCGAGCGCGCCGAGGTCGACATTCAGCTGCGCGGCGATCCGGCGGGCCAGGGGAGAGGCCTTTTTGCGGCCGGCACGACCTCCCCGGCCTGGCGCGGACGTCGGCGGCGCAGCTTCGATCGCCACCGCGACGGCCGCCGCTTCAGGAGAGCCCTGTTCGGGCAGCAGCTCGCCGGCAGCGCCGATGACGGCGATCGGCGATCCCACCGGAACGCTCGCGCCCTCGCCGACACTCAGCGCCAGGATCACCCCGGCAACGTCCGCCTCGTAGGTGACGGTAGCCTTGTCGGTCTCGACTTCGACCAGCGGCCGGCCCTCCTGCACGTGGTCGCCCTCGGCGACAAGCCACCGCACGACGGTGCCGTCTTCCATCGAGTCCGACAGCCGGGGCATGACGATTTCGCGGGCCACGTGATCGCTTTCGAGCTAAGACTGCAAACGTTTGCGATACGATCGTATCGCAAACCTGAAGAGCTAGGAGGAGCGGAGTGGCCAACGTCCAGACCGAGCGGCAAGCCGAGGCGGCAACCGTCTTCCTCGAGGCATACGGCCGCATGTTGCTGATCAGGTTGTTTGAGACCTCGATGCACCGGCTGTTCCTGGAGGGCGAGGTCCACGGCACCACGCACCTGTACGCCGGCCAGGAGGCCGTCGCGGTCGGGACCTGCCTCGCGCTGGCGCCCGACGACTACGCCGCCGGCACCTACCGCGGTCACGGCCACGCGCTCGCCAAGGGCACTCCGCCGGGCCCGCTGATCGCGGAGATGCTCGGGCGGGCCACCGGCGTGTGCGGGGGGCGTGCGGGTTCGATGAACGTGGTCGACCTCGAGCATGGGCTGATCGGTTGCTACGGCATCGTGGGCGGGTCGATCACGGCCGCCCTCGGGGCGGGGCTGTCCGCCAAGCGCCAAGGGCGCGTGTCGGTCGCGTTCTTCGGCGACGGGGCCGCCAACCAGGGTTACTTCCACGAGTGCTTGAACATGGCCAAGGTCTTCTCGCTCCCCGTCGTGTTCGTGTGCGAGAACAACTTCTACGCCGAGTTCACGCCGCTGGCCGCGGCGACCGCCGGGGCCGACATCGCCGGCCGGGGGCGGGCCTACGACATGCCCTCCGCGGTGGTGGACGGCAACGACGTGTGGGCCGTGCATGCTGCCGCCGTGCAGGCCGTCGAGCGCGCCCGTCGCGGCGACGGCCCCACGCTGCTGGAGTGCCAGACCTACCGGCATTACGGGCACTCCAAGGGCGACCCGGCCCCCTACCGTCCCAAGGAGGAGGTCGAGCAATGGTTAGAGCGCGATCCGCTGAAGCTCGCCCGCGCGCGATTGGTGGACGGCGGGCTCAGCGAGGCTGAGCTCACCGCCGTCGAGGAGTCCGTCAAGGCGTTGATGGACCAGGCGGTGCAGAGCGCCCTCGCGGCGCCGTATCCCGATCCCCAGACCGACGCGGCCACGGAGTTCCGTTCATGAGCACGCTTGAATTCCGCGTGGCGATTCGCGACGGGATCGCCGAGGAGCTCGAGCGCGATCCCGCCGTCGTCTTCTTCGGCGAGGACGTCGCCGTCGCCGGAGGGGTGTTCAAGGTGACCCCGGGGTTGTTCGAGCGCTTTGGCCCCGAACGCGTGTTCGATACGCCGATCTCCGAGCTGGCCCTCGCCGGCGCGGCCTACGGCGCCGCCGTGACGGGGTTGCGCCCCGTGTTCGAGGTCATGTTCGGCGACTTCATGGGGCTGGCGATGGACAGCCTCGTCAACCAGGCCGCCAAGTTCTGGTACATCTCGGGCGAGCAGGGCAGCGTGCCGCTGGTCGTCCGGTCTGCGGTGGGGGGTGGGGGCCGCTTCGGCGCCGTGCACTCCCAGACCCACGGCACGTGGTTTCAGGGCATTCCCGGGCTGAAGATCGTCTTCCCGTCCTCCCCGGCGGAAGCCAAGGGCCTGCTCAAGGCGTCGATCCGGGACGACAACCCGGTCATCTTCCTGGAGCACAAGCGGCTGTACTCGGTCAAGGGCCCCCTGCCTGAGCAGGAGATCATCCCGCTCGGTCGCGCGGGAATCCCCCGGCGTGGAGAGGATCTCACGATCGTGTCCGTCGGCAAGGGCGTGCCCGACGCGCTCGCCGCGGCCGAGACGCTCGCCGGCGAAGGGGTCTCGGCCGAGGTGGTGGACCTGCGCACGCTTCGCCCACTTGACCTCGAGACCGTGCTTGAGTCGGTCAGCCGCACCAACCGGCTGGTGGCCGTGGAAGAGGGCCCCCGCACCGGTGGCTGGGCGACTGGGCTGCTGGGTGCGGTGGCCGAACGGGGCCTGCACGACCTCGACGACGCGTGGATCATCGCCACGGACGAGACGCCGATCCCCTACAGCCCGACGCTCGAGGACGCCTTCATGCCGGATACCGACGCGATCATCGCCAGCGTCCGCACACGGGCCGGCGTCGGGGTGGCGTGATGGCGCTCGCCACCGAGACCGAGATCGTCGACTCGATTCCGCGCGGGCTGTTGATCGGTGGGGAGTGGGTGCAGACCTCAGGCACCCTCGCGGTCGAGGACCCGTCCACCGGCGAGCTGCTGGCCGAGGTCGCCGACGCCACCGAGCAGGATGCGTTGGCGGCCCTGGATGCCGCCGTGGCCGCGCAGCCGAGCTGGGGTGAACATCCGCCGCGCGAGCGCGGAGAGATCCTGCGACGCGCCTACGAGGAGATCGTCGCGCGCCAGGACGAGCTCGCGCTGCTGATGACGCTCGAGATGGGCAAGCCGCTGGCCGAGTCACGCGCGGAGGTCACCTACGCCGCCGAGTTCCTGCGCTGGTTCTCCGAGGAGGCCGTGCGTATCGAGGGGCGCTACGCCAACGCTCCCAACGGCGCCTCGCGCCTATTGGTGATGAAGCAGCCGGTGGGTCCCTGCCTGCTGATCACGCCGTGGAACTTCCCGCTGGCGATGGGCACGCGCAAGATCGGTCCGGCGATCGCCGCCGGCTGCACGATGGTCGTCAAGCCGGCCAAGCAGACGCCGCTGTCGATGCTGGCGCTGGCCGACGTGCTGGCGCGTGCGGGGCTTCCCGACGGCGTGCTGAACCTGGTCACGAGCTCGTCGGCCAGCCGCGTCATGGGTCCCCTGATCGGCGACCGGCGCGCCCGCAAGCTGTCGTTCACGGGCTCGACGGAAGTCGGGCGCAGGCTGGTGGTGCAGTCCGCCCAGCAGCTGCTGCGGGTGTCGATGGAGCTCGGTGGCAACGCCCCGTTCGTGGTCTTCGAGGATGCCGACGTCGAGGAGGCCGTGGAGGGAGCGCTGCTGGCCAAGATGCGCAACGGCGGCGAGGCATGTACGGCCGCCAACCGCTTCTACGTCCACGAGCGCTTGCTCGACGCGTTCGCGCAGAGGCTCAGCCAGCGGATGGCCCAACTCCGGGTGGGTCGCGGGACCGAGCCCGGCGTCGAGGTCGGGCCGTTGATCGACTCCGTGGAGCGCGACAAGGTCGGCGCGCTCGTGCAGGATGCGATCGACCGCGGCGCCAGCGTGCTGACCGGGGCCGAGCCACTCGACGGGCCGGGCTGGTTCTACCGTCCCACGGTGCTCGCCGACGTGGCCGACGACGCCCGCGTCCTACACGAGGAGATATTCGGACCGGTCGCGCCGCTGCGCTCGTTCAGCGACGAGGACGAGGTGATCGCCGCCGCCAACGCAACCGAGTATGGCCTCGTCGCCTACCTGTACACCAACGATCTGCGCCGCGCCGTCCGCGTCGGCGAGCGCCTGGAGACGGGCATGCTCGGCGTCAACCAGGGGATCGTCTCGAACGCGGCCGCACCGTTCGGCGGCGTCAAGCACTCCGGCTTCGGCCGCGAAGGTGGGCGCGAGGGAATCGAGGAGTACCTGGAGACGAAGTACATGGCGATCGCGTTCAATCTGCAAGCAGATTGAATTGGGTGTTCGCCCGGGGGGCGAACACCCGGCGGACGCCTATGAGCCGAGACTGGTGTGGCCGACCGCGACGGTGCGGTCCAAAACGGTGTCGAGCACGGATCTCATCTCCTACCCGCCTGCGGCGACGCTACTCCTGGCCCCCAGAGATGCCCCGGCGTCAGCGCTGCGGCCGGGCAGGCGACGCAGCGAGAGCCAGCCGCCGAGGGCGACCAGCAGGCAGGTGATGGCCCCGAGTCCGAGCCCCGCGCGCGCCCCGCCGACGGCCATCAACCCTCCGATGACCGGACCGCCGATCGGCGTCGAGCCCTGGAAGGCGACGAACCACAGCGACATCACCCGGCCGCGCATCTCAGGCGCGGCGGTCAGCTGCAGGGTCGAGTTGCCGGTCGACATGAACGAGATGCTGGCGCCGCCCGCCAGCCCCAGGGCGACCAGCTCCAGGAGCAGGTTGGGCGCGAGCGTCGCGAACGTCATCGCGACGCCAAATCCGGAGGCGGCGATCACCAGCGGTTGCAGGCCGGTCTTCCCGCGGGCGGCCACCAGCAGTCCGCCGGCCACTGCACCGACGCCCATCGCGGCGGTCATGAAGCCAAATCCGCTGGCGCCGACGTGCAGGCCCTTGCTGGCCATCACGGGCAGCGTGACCTGAAACTCGTAGGTGAGGCAGCCGGCCACGCCCATCATCAGCAACGGCACCGCGAGCTCAGGCATCCCCCGCACGTAGGCCAGGCCCTCGCGCAGCTGGCCCCTGGCGCGCGGCGTGGGCTCGGTCGGGTGCAGCTCGCGCTTGTCCATCGTGGTTAGCGAGGCGACGACCGTAACGAAGCTCGCGGCGTTGACCAAGAAGCAGACCCCGTCGCCGACGCTGGCGATCAGCAGCCCGGCCACGGCCGGTCCGATCGCCCGAGCGACGTTGACCAGCACGGAGTTGAGGCTGACCGCGTTGCGCAGGTGCTCGGCGCCGACGAGCTCGAGCATGAACGACTGACGCGACGGGTTCTCAAACGCGTTGTTGAGGCCCAGCAGCGCCGCCAGCAGCCCGATCTCCCAGACGTTCACGTTGCCGGTCACGGTGAGCAGTCCCAGCGCCAGCGCCTGCAACCCCATCACGCTCTGCAGCGCGATCATCAGCCGCCGCTTGTCGACGCGGTCGGCGATCACGCCCCCGTAGGGCCCCAGCAGCAGCACCGGCAGCGTCTGCAGCGCCACGATCACCCCCAGCGCGGTGCTGGAGTGCGTGAGCGTGAGCACCAGCCAGGACTGGGCGGTCATCTGCATCCAGGTCCCGATCAGCGAGATCGTCTGGCCGCTGATGTAACGGCGGTAGTTGGGAACGGCGAGGGCGGCGAAGGTGACCCGGCCGGCGCGGAGCACCCGCGTCACGGCCGACGGTCCTTCAACTGCGCGGCCAGCCCCTCGAGCGCGTCGATCGCCGTCTCGATCCGGCGGCGCTCATCGTCGCCGAGGGACTCCAGCGCGACATTGAGGGCATCGGTGCGCTCACGCCGCATGCGCTCGGCCAGGCGACCGCCGGCGGCGGTCGCCTTGACCCACGCGGCGCGGCGGTCGCGCTCATCGCTGACGCGCTCGAGCAGGCCGGCATCGACGAGATCGGAGATCACGCGGGAGAGCATCGTCGGGTTCAGGCCCTCGGCGCTGGCCAGCTCCGAAAGTCGCAGCGGGCCCCCGCGCCGGACGGTCATCAGGACGGCGATCCGGGTGGGGGTCAGGCCCGCGGCGATGCCCGCCTCGGTGGGGCGCAGCCGGCGTGAAAGCCGCCCGATCACCGCCCGCAGCCGGGCGGCGGTCTCGAGGTCGAGGGCGGGTGCTGGAGTGGACAAGAAAATCTATATATAGAGAGTTATTTGCTTGCTGGCAAGCACTAGTCTAGCGTGGGGGCGATTACCCGGGCAGCGGCCATGCGATAGTTAAGTGCTTTGGTGCACTATGAGGAGGCCAGATGCTTCATTCGCAGCTCGCTTGGTACATCGCCGGTCCGGCCCTGGGGCTGTGCGTCGTCGCCTGCCGGGCGCTGTTCAACGGGCGCCTGGGCGTCACCGGCGGCTATTCGGAGGTGGTGGGGCGCCCGCGGGCAGGGCAGGCGATCTTCGGGCAGCCTGGTGTTCGGCCTGGGCTGGGGAATCTCCGACGCCTGCCCGGGCCCGATCGCCACCCAGATCGGGCAGGGCATCGCTTGGGGGCTGCCGACGATCGCAGGGGTGCTGATCGGCGTGTATCTGTTCATCCGCCGCTTTGAGCGCGAGACCGAACCGGCAACCGACGCACCGGCGATCGCCGCCGGGCTGGCCCCGGGAGGCTAAGTGCCCACGGTCAGGCGCAGCACTACTCGGTGGCGACGATCAGCACGTTGCAGCGGGCGTGGTGGGAGACCTTGTTGGGGACGTTGCCCAGCGCCAGACGCCGCGCGCCGTGCATGCCCTTGCTCCCGACCACGAGCATGATCGCGCCGACCTGTTCGGCGATCTCGATCAGCGCGTCCGCCGGTTCGCCCTGGACCGCGTGCGGGGTGACCTTCACGCCGGCCAGGCGGATCCCAACCTCCGCGGCCAGCAGCGTCGCGTCGACCTGCGAGTCGGGCAGCGGCGCCCAGACCTTGGCCGCGCCCTGCGGCGCCCCGGAGATCTTCGCGCCGCGCAGCGGCTCGAAGGCTGACACGACGTGGATCTCGGCCTCCAGCGCCTTGGCCAGGCGGACGGCTTCGGCGACCGCCTTTTTGGCGCTCTCAGAGCCGTCGGTGCCAACTACGATCGAATCGGCCATCTCGCTGCTCCTCCTACGGATCCGCCCAGGACTGCTGGCGAGACCCTACCGCTTTGCCCAGTCGCCGCGCGGCGCTGAGGATTGCCGCCAGGGGCGCTGGTAGCCTCGCTCAGATCCGTGCTCGGCCTCGGCGAGTGACGGTCAGACTCATGGGCCTGCTCCTCTACCTGATCCTGCTGGCGTTCCTCGGACTGGTGGTCGGCGCGCTGGCCCGCCTGGCGCTGCCGGGCCCCGACCCGATGACGATCATCCAGACGATCGGCCTGGGCCTGGCGGGGAACCTCACCGCGGGGCTCGTGGTGTGGGCGATCTGGGGGCGGGGGGTGCCGGGGATCGTGCTGGCGGTGGCCTGCTCGAGTGTGATCCTGTACGTGATCCGCCGCTCGCGCGGAGGCGGCCTGACCCGGCCGGGAGACCATCGCTAGGGCTGCGGTCGGCCGGTCGGCCGGCCGGGCGGGCGCGCGAGAATGTCCCATGACCGAATTTCCTGACTCCCACCGCGATCTCCTCGACGCCAAGTTCGCGTCGCTGGCGACGATCGGCAGCGCTGGCTTCCCGCAGGTCACCGAGATCTGGTTCCTGCACGAGGACGGCGAGCTGAAGATCTCGCTCAACACGTCACGCCGCAAGACCAAGAACCTCGTGACGCGTCCGCAGTGCAGCCTGTTCGTGCTCGATCTGGAGAACCCCTTCCGGTATCTGGAGGTGCGCGGCCGGGCGCGGATCGAGTCTGACGACGACTACGCGTTCGCGCGAAGGGTCGGGGCCAAGTACGACGCTGACCTCAAGGTGCACGACCAGCCGGGGGAAACCCGGGTGGTGGTCACGATCGAGCCCGTCAACGTGTACGCCGTCGATATGGGCGGCTGACCGGACCGCCCGGCAGTCGCTAGGTCGCGCCGGCTCGCTCAGCCCCCGGCGCCCGAGCCGGCGCCAGCGGCCGTCAGCTGCGCGTTGAGCACGGTGCCGTCCGGGGAGCCGAGGCCGATGCAGGCATCCCAGCCGTCGACGTCGCCGACGCGGCTAAACCTACCGCCGCACCGCCGCTCGGTGGAGGTGTGATGGAGTCTTTGTCGATGCCCGCCAGGCAACTGCACCGATCGGGAAGCCGAGCATGACATCCCAGTCGCCGGCGCTGCTCGTCTTGCAGCACATCGCCTGCGAGCCCCCGGCGGCCTACGAGGATGAGCTACTGGCCTGGGGCGCGCGCGTGCACCGCGTCGAACTCGACCAGGGTGAGCCGCTGCCCGACTGGCGCGCGTTTGCCGGGATCGTCGCGATGGGCGGCCCGATGGGCGCCTATGACGACGAGCGGCTGCCGTGGCTGGCGGCCGAGAAGCAGCTGATCGCCGATGCCGTGCGGGCTGGGACCCCCTACTGGGGCGTGTGCCTGGGCGCGCAGCTGCTGGCCGCCAGTCTGGGTGCGGAGGTGTTCACCGGCGCCGAGCCCGAGGTCGGGCTGCTACCCGTGCTCACGACCGCCGAGGCGGCCGGCGATCCGGTGTTCGCGCTCGCGCCCGGGCGGTTCTCGGCGCTGCAATGGCACGCCGACACCTATGCCCTGCCCCCGGGGGCCGTGCAGCTCGCGCGTTCGGCGGTCTACGAGCAGCAGGCGTTCGCCGTCGGCGCCGCCTACGGCCTGCAGTTCCACCTTGAGGTTCCCGTCTGGCTGGCCGAGCAGTGGGCCGAGGTCCCCGCCTACGCCCACAGCCTGCAGACGCTGATGGGGCCCGACGGGCTGTGCAGGCTGATCGAGCAGGTCCGCGCGTACGAACTCGAGACGACGCGGCTGGCGCGGGCGCTGTTCGCCGCCTGGCTCGAGCACGTCGTGGGGCTGCGGGTGCCGGATGGCAAGCCGCCGCCAGAGCGCCCGAGGTCCGTGCCCGGGGCCTGAGTCAGTCCGCGACCTGCAGCACGAGCTTGCCGGTGTTCTCGCCCCGGAACAGCCGCAGCAGGGTGTCGGGGAAGGTCTGAAAGCCGACGGCGATGTCCTCGTAGGTCTTGAGCTTGCTCTGTGACAGCCAGGCGCCCATCTCCCGCGCCCCCTCGGCGAAGCGATCGCCGTAATCGGACACGACGAAGCCGGTCATGCTGGCGTGGTTGACCAGCAGCGACATGTAGTTGGCGGGGCCGCGCATCCGGTCGGTGGCGTTGTACTGCGAGATCGCGCCGCAGATCACGACGCGGGCGTGGCGCGCCAGCGCGCCCAGGGCCGCGTCGAGGATCACCCCGCCGACGTTGTCGAAGTACACGTCGATCCCGTCCGGGCAATGCTCGCGCAGCCCTCCGGCGACGTCCTGCGCCTTGTAGTCGATCGCCGCGTCGAACCCCAGTTGCTCCACCACGTGCCGGCACTTCTCCGCGCCGCCGGCGATTCCGATCGCGCGGGCGCCCTTGAGCTTGGCGATCTGGCCGACGATCCCGCCGACCGCGCCGGCTGCCCCGGAGACGACCACCGTCTCGCCCTCGGCGGGGCGCCCGATGTCCAGCAGGCCGAAGTAGGCGGTCATGCCCGGCATCCCGAGCGTGCCGAGGTAAACGGGCAGCGGCGCCAGCTTCGGATCGACCTTCATCACCGCGTTGCCGTCGGCGACGGCGTACTCCTGCACACCGAGCAGACCGGTGACGTGATCGCCGGGGAAGAGCCCCGCATGGTCGGAGGCGATCACCTCTCCGGCCCCCAGCGCGCGCATCACATCGCCGATCTTCACCGGCGCGATGTAGGACCGGCCCTCGTTCATCCAGCCGCGCATCGCCGGGTCCAGCGACAGGTACTTGACCTTGACCAGCACCTGCCCCTCGCCGGGCTCGGAGACCGGTTCCTCGGTCAAGTCCCAGTCGCTGGGCTTCGGCAGGCCGACCGGGCGAGCGGCGAGCCGGAACTGGTGATTGACAGCATCCAATGCAATTGCCTCCACGATCAAGATTGTCCGGCGAGTGGCGCCAGCGTATCGTGGCCTGCACCGATGCTTGTCGCCGTCACCGATCACGCGGCGCAGCGATTTCGCCAGCGGGTTCGCGGGACGCTTGACGAGAAGACGGAGATCGCCTCCCGGGTGGCCCGCGCGCACGCCGCCGGCCGGGTCGAGACCGGCGCGCGCGGCGTCGTGCTGGTCCGCGACATCAAGCGCCGGGACCTCGTGTTCGTGTGCCGGCCAGAGGGGCGCGAGCTGATCGTGGTCACGCTGTGGGAGGAGGGCGATGACGCGGCGGTCCCCAGGCGCTTCACCGATGCCCTGCGCCGCGACGACCATCGCGTGGGCGATGTCCCGCGTGACGAGCCGCGCGACGCCACCCGCGACGCGCCGACGTGATGGCCGGCGCGACCCCCGCGATAGGACGTGCCCACCCGCCCGCGCCGACCCGCGCTTAAGCAAATTAAGAACCGCCGTTGACGCCGCTCTTACGGTGGCGGCGCACACTGCTGATCAGATGACCGCATTGGCTCGCACCCTCCCGGCATTGGCATTCGACGCCCCAGGGCGATCTCGCCACCGCCACGCCGCGATTGCCCATCTCTCGCTGCGCCCGGACGGCGACGGCTGCTCACTGGTGACACCCGACGGTGAGCTGGTGTTCAAGGGCCAGGGCACTGGCGCCCGCCGCCAGTGCCTGCAGTTCGCCCAGCGGCTTGGCGTGCTCACGCTGGTGCGCTGACCTTCCCGGGCGGCGCCGGGTCTGCGGGTCATGGCAGCGGCTGGAACGGGCGCTGAGCGAGCTGGAGGTGCCCCACGACGTCAAGGAGTACCCGGACGCCGGGCACAGCTGCATGAACCGGATCAACACCGGGCCGCTGCCCGGCTCGCTCGTCAAGCTGATCGGCTTCAACTACCACCACCCGTCGGCCGAGGACGCCTGGAGGCGGATCCTGAGCTTCTTCGGCGCGCACCTGGACGGCGGTCAGCCCGGTAGCCAGCCCTCGCGGTAGTCCGTCTCTGTGTCGGGCGGAAGCTACGAGTAGGCCTCACGCGCGTCGCGGGTCTCGGTCGGCACCCCGGCGCGGCGGCGCGCCCCACCCCGAGCGCCTGGTTATGCTGGGCGCTCGTCGCCGGAGGAAATCGTGGCCGTCAATCGGTTGGGCACTAGGTGCAGGCTGAGGCGCTCGCGCCGGCCGGAGTTGTTGTCGCTCTCGCTGGGGTCGGTCACGGTCGCAGTCGCGCTCGCCGCCGGGGCCGCCTCGGCGGCGGCTGATCACCGCGCCCCGTCGACGGCGCCTGCCCGCGCCCCCGCGTCGGCAGCGCGGGCGCCGTCGCCCTGGCCCTCGATGCGCCATGACCGCTACAACACCGCTGCGGGCACCATCCCGACCGAATATCACGGCGACCGGCCGTGGTCGTTTGCCACCGGCCGCGGGCTGTTCATCACGCCGGTGATCGGCGGCGACGGCACGGTCTACTTCGGCTCGGCCGACCACCGCTTCTACGCGCTCGCCGGCGACGGCCGCCTACGCTGGAAGTTCACCACCGGCAACATCATCGACGCCGCCGCGGCGCTGGACCGTTCCCAGCGCACCGTGACGATCGGCTCCGGGGATCAGAACCTCTACCAGCTGAGCACCGATCCCCGGCCGCTGTCCCGCCCCCGGCGGGTGATCTGGCGCTACCACGCGACGCTCAGGCCGGCGGCCGGGCAACTCGTCGACTGGTGGGAGGGTGACGTCGCCTACGGACCCGATGGCAACCTGTACACCGGCAACACCGGCGGGGTGGTCTACTCGTTCACGCCGTCCGGACGGCTGCGGTGGACGTTTGCGACCGGCAACTCGGTCTGGACGATGCCTGCATTCGGTCCGGGAGGCGTCAGCTACTGGGGCTCGGTCGACCGCTCGATCTACGCCCTGTCGCCGGGCGGCCAGGAGCTGTGGAGCGCGCCGACGCTCGGCTTCGTGACCTCGTCGCCGGCGATCGGCAGCGACGGCACGATCTACGTCGGGTCCTTTGACTCAGAGCTCTACGCGCTGAACCCCAGCACCGGCGTGCCGAAATGGACTTTCGCCACTCACGATTCGATCTACAGCTCACCCGCGCTCGCCCGCGACTCCGAGGGTGCGACCAGCACCATCTACGTCGCCTCGACCGACGGCTCGGTCTACGCGCTGAGCCCGTCAGGGCGGTTGCTGTGGACCTACGACACCGGCGAGGCGATCCGCTCCTCGCCGGTGCTCGGCCCCGGCCCCCGCGGCGACCGTCACGAGATCCTCTACGTCGGCTCGTCCGACGGTTCGCTGTACGCGCTGGACGCCCGGACCGGCCGCCGGCGCTGGTCGTTCTCGACCGTCTCCGCGGACCCAATCCTGCGCGACCGCCACCAGCTCAACAGCTCGCCGGCGCTGGGTCGCACGGGCGTCTACATCGGCAGCGAGGACGGCCACCTCTTGTATGTCCCGTATGACTACTGCCTGCACCGCGCCGACCGCCGCTGTGACACACACCCGGGTGAGCCCTATCCGGCGCGGGTGTCACGCGTCTACCCGGTCACGGCCGGGGGGACGACCGAGCGCGGCGGCAGCGAGGGCCCGGTGCCGAGCTCGGCGGAGATCACCGGGCGGCTGATGGTCCGCCGTGGCGGCCGGACCGTCTACGCGTCGATGCTGCCGGCTCCCACGGCCGCCGCCCTTGTCCACACCGACCCCCGCTTCTCGTTTCGGGCTCAGCTCTCCGGCGACGGCCGCTACATCTTCATCACCCCGACCTCGTTCCTGAGACCCGGCACCACCTACCGGGTCCGGGTGTCAGGCCGATGGGGGGCCGACGGACGGCGCGAGGCCGACTGGACGCTGCCGGGCACGTGGACGCGCTTCGGGCGCTTCTCCGGATCGTTTCGCTTCCGCACCGTCCCCCGGCGCGGCCCGCTGCCCCTGAGCGCGGGACCGGCGCGGGTGAGTGCGTTCGAGTTGCGGCGACTGGCGCTGCCGCTGCCGGCCTTCCTGCCTTCGGTCAACCAGATCGGGTTTGACAGCTACGTCCTGCTGGTGGGTGCGATCCGCGTCGGCCGGCCCGGTGCCGGCGGAGCCGGATCGATCCTGCTCTTTGCGACCCAAGCGCGCGAACGTGCCCGCGGCGCGTATCAGGCCGACCCCCGGGGGACGCTGGTGTTCCCGCTGGCCGGAACCTACCGCGCCAACACGCTGCTGCTGTCCGTCCAGCGCGCGACGCTCACCTTCAGCTTCGGCACGGTGCCGCTGGCGCAGCTGGACATGCGCTTCGCGCTCGGGCACTCGCTCCAGGCCCTGCCGGGCGCCAGCATGTACGCCGAGGCCCGGTGCGATCAGGTTCCCAACTACGGCAAGGCCACGTTCCTCACCGGCGTCTGCAACGCGGGCGGGACGCTGGCGGCCGCGGGGACGTTCATCACCAGCGCGTATCCCGCCGGCGGTCCGGCCAACCGCCGCCCACCCGGCCTGTCGGTCGCCGCGGTGGGCTTCAAGGCACCGACCGCGGTCACGGCGGGAGCGGTGACGGTCAGGCTGGCGCTACCCCGCGGGGCGCGCTACCCCGCGGCCGATCACCGCATCGGTGTGCTGCTGATCGACGGCGGCGGGCGACCGCTCGGATTGGACTACACCGATCAGCGCACGTCGACCGACCGCGCCGGGAACGTCTCCAGCGTCGAGCTCGCGCTTCCCGCCGGGACGACGGTGCCGCCGCACGCTCGCGTCTACGTGCTGGCCGACGTGTTCCCCCTGTACACCCGCACGCTGCCCTGACCGCTTGGCATGCCTGGGCTTGACGCGATCGTGGTGGGTGGAGGCCACAACGGCCTGGTCGCCGCGACGATGCTCGCTCGCGCCGGCCGCTCGGTGCTGGTGCTCGAGCGCTCCGACCGGCTCGGCGGGGCCGCCGTCTCGGCCTCGCCCTTCGCCGGAGTCGACGCCCGCATCTCACGCTACTCGTACCTGGTCAGCCTGTTCCCGTGTGAGCTGCTCGGCGAGCTCGGCGTGGACGTGGAGCTGCGACGCCGGCCGATCGCGTCCTACACGCCGTCGGGCGACGCCGGCGTGCTGATCTGCGATGACCAGCAGCGAACGCGCGCGTCGATCGCCCGGACCGTCGGCGAGGACGGCACTGCGCAGGCGCTTGACCGCTTCGGGGCGCTGACCGCGGGCGTCGCGGCGCGGCTGTTCCCGACGCTGACCGAGCCGTTGCGCTCGCGGGCCGAGATCCGGGCCATGGTGGCCGACGAGCCGGCCTGGGAGGCGCTGTTCGAGCGGCCGCTCTCGCACGTGCTGCAGGCCACCTTCGCCAGCGACCTGATCCGCGGCATCGTGGCGACCGATGCCCTGATCGGCACGTTCGCCGCCACCGACGATCCGCTGCTGCGCCAGAACCGGTGCTTTCTCTATCACGTGATCGGCAACGGCACCGGCCGCTGGGACGTTCCGGTGGGGGGCATGGGCGCGCTCACCGGTGGACTGGTCAGCGCCGCCCGGCGGGCGGGCGCCGAGCTGCGCGTGAGCGCGCCGGTCGTCATGATCGACGCCGACGGCGAGCAGGCGAAGCTGAGGACCGCAGACGGGAGCACGTACGCTACGCGCCACGTGCTGGCCAACGTGGCGCCCTCGGCGCTGGCGGGCCTGATCGGCGATCCTCCGCCCGCGGCAGCGCCCGAGGGTTCCCAACTGAAGCTCAACCTGCTGCTCAGCCGTCTCCCGCGCGTGCGCGACCCCACCGTCACCCCGGCGGAGGCCTTCGCGGGGACGTTTCACGTCAACGAGGGCGATGAGCAGCTCCAGCAGGCCCATGCCGAGGCCGCGGCCGGGCGGATCCCCGCGCTGCCGCCGTGCGAGGCCTACTGCCATTCGCTGACCGATCCGAGCATCCTGGCGCCAGAGCTGCGCCGCAGCGGCGCCCACACCCTGACCGTGTTCGGCCTGCACATGCCGGCGCGACTGTTCCGTGACGACCACCGGGCGGCCAAGCGGGCGGCGGTCCAGGCGACGCTACGCTCGCTGGACTCGGTTCTGGCCGAGTCGATCGAGGACTGCTTGTTGGCGGCTCCTGACGGCGCGCCCTGCCTGGAGGCGCACACGCCGGTCGAGCTCGAAGCCGAGCTGGGGATGCCGGGAGGCCACATCTTTCACGGCGACCTAGCGTGGCCGTTTGCCGAGTCAGAGCACGAGATCGGACGCTGGGGCGTCGAGACCGCGCGTCCCAACGTCTGGATCTGCGGCGCCGGGGCGCGGCGCGGGGGAGGGGTGAGCGGCATCCCCGGGCACAACGCGGCCCGCGCGGTGCTCGCGGCCGACGCCGCAAGGCTGCCACGGAATTTATGAATCAGGGCACTAGCTCGCGGAGGGATGCAGCAGCGGGACCAGCGGCCGCCAGCCGTAACGCAGGACCGCCACCAGGGAGGGCGGCGTGATCAGCAGTGCCCGCTGTCGCACCGGTCGCGCTCGGCGGGCGAGGTAACCGGCTGGGGTCCAGCTCAGCAGTTCGGCGCCGAGCACCAGCCACGGTGTCCCGTCGCACAGGACAAAGGCCCCATCGGGCAGTTCGTCCAGCGGCGCCTGGCGATAGCGGCGCTCGCGCGTGGTGGCGGATATGCGCTCGTCGTGAAGCTGGGCGTCGATCGCGTCCGCGCCGGTCTGGTCAGGGTGAAGGTCTGACCAGACCGCCATCAGGCGCCGGTAGTCCTCCCGGCGGCACAGGGCGCACGGCCGATGTCCGGCGGCCAGCGCGGTCACCTCGTCAAGGAAGAACAGCTCGGTGAACCGCCCGGGGGTCATCAGCGGCTGGCGGTGCCAGCCGCGGAACTGCAGCCGGCAGGCGATCCAGCGCTTGCCGTCATAGGGCCGGCGGATGCGTCCGTGGCGATCGTGCAGGCAACCGCGGTTTCCGTACACCAGCCCGCGCGCGGAGTCGGCGATCAGCTCACCGACCGGCGTGACCCGGTTGCGTCGCGCCATACCCGGGCCGGCCGTCCTATTGCGGCACGCGGGCGCCGAAGAACAGGCTTCGGCTTGCGCCCTTGGCCGTATCGGAGAAGCCCAGGCTGCGGTACAGCCCAATCGCGTCGTGGTTGTCCTCGTTGGTGTCCAGCTCGACGCGGTGACAGCCGCGTTCGCGGGCGCGGTCGAGCGCGCGCTGCACGAGCGCCCGGCCGAGGCCGAGGCGGCGGGCCTCGGGCGCGACGTACAGATCCTCCAGCCAGCAGTCCTCGGCCGCGGTCCAGACACTGTGGCGGTATCGCAGCTGGCAGATGCCGGCGGCGGGCGCGTGGTCATCTTCGGCCGCGAGCCAGAACTCGGTGTCCGCGCGCTCGATCAGCCGCTGGACGGAGGCCAGGAACGAGTCCTCAGACGGTGACGAGCGCCCCTGATGATCACGGAACTTCACCAGCAGCCCGGCCACCGCGGCGGCCTCGCCGGGGTCGGCCAGCCAGACGGAGCTCACGCGTCTGCGCCGCGCAGCGGTGGCTCGGCGCTGGCGGGCGCGGGCGCCCCGCGGTCTGGCTCGATCCGCATCGCGCTCAGGCTATCGTGGCGCAGCCGGCGGCCCTCAGCCGTGAGCGTCTGCGCACGCTCGGCTCGCTCCGCACGGAATCGCTCCAGCAACTCAAGCGAACGCTCATCGCTCAAGTCAGCCGCCGCGCTCGCCGACAGCTACGCCAACCGGATCTGGAGCCTCGCCGCTCGCCGCTCACGAGACCTACACTCGCGCTCGACGCCGTGGCCGTTACCGAGGAGAGACCGGATGAGCGAGAAGCTGACGCTGTTCGTATGCAACATCGACGATGGCGGCCCGCCGCCCCACGCTTGCAAGCGCACGCAGCGGGCGCTGCGGGCCGGCGGGCATGACTTCGACAAGGTGATCGCCGGGCAGGGCATCCCGTTCGGGCTGTTCACCACCGGACGCCGGCCAGAGCTCAAGCGCCTCAGCGGTCAGGAGAAGCTGCCCGTCCTGCGCCTGCCGGATGGCACAACGATCAACGGCAGCGCGAACATCATCGCCTGGGCCCACGATCACGCCAACGCCTAGGTCCCACGCTCTAGCCTTCGGCGCGTGGACTCCAGCTTCTCCCCATCGCACCACGGCGGCTCCGGACCGCCGCTGGTGTGCCTGCACGGCTTCACCGACACCTGGCGGACCTGGGAGCTCGTGCTGCCGGCGCTCGAGCGCCATCACGAGGTCCTCGCCCCGACGCTGCTCGGTCACGCGGGCGGCCCGCCTCTGGACGGTCAGGTGGTCAGCGACTCGCTGATCGCGGATGCGGTAGAGCGCGCGATGGACGAGGCGGGGTTTGGGACCGCGCACATCGTCGGCAACTCACTGGGCGGCTACGTCTCGCTGCAGCTGGCCGCGCGCGGTCGCGCTCGGTCGGTCGTGGCTCTGGCCCCCGCCGGCGGCTGGGCGCAGGGCAATCAGTCGTTTATGGAAACGCTCCAGTTCTTCGGAGAGATGCAGGAGGTGCTCAAGGCGGCCGCGCCACATGCGGAGGTGATCGTGGCTTCGCCCGAGGGCCGGCGGCGGGCGACGCAGATGACCACCACGAACTTCGAGCACATCCCGGCCGCGCTGCTCGCCCACCAGATGCGCGGCGCCGCCAACTGCGAAGCGGTGTTCCCGCTGATCGAGTACGCGGTCCGCGAGGGGTACAGCCTGGCGGCGGAGAAGATCACCTGTCCGGTGCGGATCGCGTGGGGCACCGAGGACAAGCTGCTGCTCTGGCCGGCCGCCGCTGAGCGCTACCGCAATCAATGGCTCTCTCAGGCTGACTGGGTGGAGCTCGAGGGCATCGGTCACTGCCCGCAGCTCGACGTGCCGCTGGTGACCTCCCAGCTGATCCTGGGATTCACCGCCCGCTGAAATCCGCGTCGACCCGTCGCTCGCCGGGCTGAGCAGTGATAAAGCGGACCGTTGCGGTCGGTGATCAGACAAGCGGCGAGAGCGATTCCTCGCACCGACGCCAACTCCGGATCCTGGAGAGTCTGCCGAAGCTCCGCGAGCGCCTCCCCCGCCGCACCGATCTCTGCCGCCTGAACCGGCAGGCTGACGCTATGCCAGTGCGGCGGACGCTCGGCCTTGGCCAAAGCGCAGTCGAGCTGCGCTACCAGCTGACGGCGAAAATGCGCGCCGACGAGCTGATGCCCGCGCGCCTGGAGGGCAAGCGATCCGGCCGGATCAGCGCCATCAGCCAGTTGGCGATCGAGCTCGAACTGGTGAAACCACGCCCACGCCCGCGAGCCCAGCGGGTCGGAGCCGGAGACATGACGGCGCGGCAGTTGCAGATGCATAGCGCTGCGACATTGTGACATTTCGCACGGATCCAGGCAAGACTTCCGAGGGTTTCCGGACACGTTGTCGCCGGCGCCTGCGCCGGTCTCAGACTTGGGTGGACTCCGGCGTATGACCCGCAACGGCGTCCTGATAAAGCACCTCGGCGCCAAAGCGGTCGAGCACCGGATCATCCCCGGCTCGAGAGCTGCTCCGTGCGAAAGTAGCTAGCAGACGCGGAACTTCACCGTCAGCGTCTTGGTAACGCTCACAGTCTTCTTGTGGCCGTGTTTGGTCACCGTCTCCTTGTAGGACGCGGTGACCTTCAGACTGTGCGAGCGCGAGCTCAGACCAGCGAGCTGAAGCCTGAGCCTCGCCGGCAAATGGCGCGCGACCGCGTTCGCCGTGTAGACGATCACGGTCACGGTCCGCTTCTTCTTGGCGTTGCGTGAGCGTTTGGTCTTCTTGTGGGCGTGCCTGACACCCCTATCGAGGTAGAACGACGCGCTCACGAAGCGGAGCTTCGTGCCGCGGGACTTCGGGATCGCGGTCGAGCTGAGCATCACGCTGAGCGTTGTCTGCTTCGCCGTACAGGTCGACGGCGCCGGGGTGGTCAGCGTGATCTGCTGGTTGTGGAACTTCGCCGTGGTCGACATCGGTCCCGGGGGCGGCGGCGGTGGAGGGGCGGCGGCAGTGCTGAACGTTCGCACCCCGCCGCTCGCCGTCCCGAACGCGTTGGCCGCCACCACCCGGTAGTAGATGACGGCACTCGAGGGCAGCTTCGACAGGGCGGCTGTGACCGTCGAGGGGATGGCGCTCGCCACCAGCGGACTCGCCGTCACGTTTGACCCAAGCGCCGGGGTCCTTCCGTACTCAAACGCGACCGTAGTCGCCGCACCGAGCGGGTCGACCGATCCTGACACCGTCGCCGTCGAGCTCGAGACGGCGCTCGCACCCCCCGTGCTCGCGGTCGGTGCGAGCTGCAGCGCCACCTTGCCGATCGCCGCCGGGGTTCCGCCGTCGGTGAACCACAGGTTCCCGTCCGGTCCCGCCACGATCTGGTCTGTGTCGCTGCCGCTGCTGCTGGTGCTGCTCGTGAATTCGGTGATCACACCGGCCGGCGAGACCCGCGCGACCGACAGGCTAACGGGAGGGTTATCCGACTGGGCGACCCACAGGTTGCCGTCCGCGCCGACCGTAATGTCGTCCGGGAGGCTGGTACTCAGGCCGTTGCTGAACTCCTTGATCGTGCCGGTCGGCGTGATCCGCCCAATCGCCCGTTGGGTCGCGAGCTGGTCGGCGAACCACACGTTCCCGTCCGGGCCGGCGGTGAGGGAGTCTGGCTGGCTGCCGGGCTGCAGGCCCATGGTGAATTCCTTGATCGTGCCGTCGGGCGTGACCTGCCCGACGGCCGGTATCCCGTCGTCGGTGAACCACACGTTCCCGTCGGCTCCCGCAGTGATCTGATTCGGAAAGCTGTTGATCGGGTCGAAGTTGCCGCCGCTGAACTCGTTGATCGTCCCGTTAGGGGTGACCCGGCCGATCGCCCTCGTGCTCCCCTGGTCGGTGAACCACAAGTTGCCGCCCGGGCCGGCGGTGATGTCATTCGGCTGGCTCCCGGGGTTCAGGCCGTTGCTGAACTCCTTGATCACGCCCGACGACGGGGTGATCTGCCCGATCGCCTTGGTGGTTCCGAGATCGAGAAACCACACGTTCCCGTCAGACCCCGCGACGAGGTTCTCCGGGACGCTGCCGGCGTTCAGACCATGGCTGGACCCGTACTCGGTTATCGCGCCCGACGGCGTGATCCGCCCGATCGCCTTTGTGGTTCCGTCGTCGCTGAACCACAGGTTCCCGTCAGACCCCAAGGCGATGTCGCCGAACAGCATGTTGCCGGGGTTCAGGCCGTTGGCGGTGCCGTACTCGGTTACGGCGCCCGACGGCGTGATTCGCCCGATCGCATGAGACTCTGTGAACCAGAGGTTGCCGTCCGGACCCGCCACGATCGAAGCGGGGGCGCTACTCAAGCCGCTCGAGAACCCGGTGATCGCCGTCGCCTGCGCCAGCGACGGCCCGGCCAACGCGACCCCCACCGGGATCAGCACCGACAGCACCGCCCCCCGCCACAACTGACCGATCATCCGCGACATTGCTCCCCAGTCCGTAGCCCCTCAGAGCTCGAAGACTAGACGAACCACGCGGCGACCGAGCCCACTGGGGAATGGCGCTAGCTCCAGCTCACACCGCTCTACAGATGCGACAAGACGTCGGCCGGCCGCCGCGACCGGAGCTCCTCGTGCCTGGATGGCGCTGACGCCCATACCGGCGGCTCCGTCACTCGATCAATGACCAGGTAGGCTCAGGACTCACAGCCGGCGCGAGGAGCCAGCGCCCGGCCGGCCAAGCTCGCGGTCCTGCACCGCGACTTGCAGCAGGCCGTATGCGCCTCTCATCTGGGTAGCGCTGCCGGGAGCTGGCTACTTTAGGGTTCTGCTCTGCTTATGGCGAGTATTGCCGATGCACCCACCTCGGCGACGCGGTGACCGGTTCCTGCAACGACACACGGAGATCCTGTGCTAAGAGCGTCCGACGTCCCGGTAGGTCCCGTTGAGTCGATTCCAGAGACGTCGGTTGACGAGCGGCTGGTAGCCGACGCGTGGGCGATTGGCGCATCGCGTGATCAGGCGGAGCGTGTCCGTGATTCGGTTGCGCTGTGGTTTCATACGTTCGCGCTCGCGCCGGGTGTCTACACGCCGGGAATCGCTCGGGATCACGGATATCGGCTGCCGGTGCTCGGCGAGGACCGCTTCGCCGGCCGCAGCGTCCTTGACGTCGGCGCGTTTGACGGCTTCTACAGCTTCCTGGCGGAGACCCGCGGGGCCAGGCGCGTAGTCGCCGTCGACAACGAGCAGTACGTGGACTGGGTCGGCGCTCGGTTCGGCGTGAGGCTTGAGCCCGGCGCAGGCTTCCGAGCTATCGCCAGGTTGACTGGCTCACAGGTCGAGTATCGATGCATGGACGCGCTGGACTTGCACAAGCTTGACGAGCAGTTTGATGTCGCGCTCTGCTTCGGGATCCTCCACCGGGTGACCGACCCAGTCGCACTGCTGCAGGCGCTCGCCGACCGTTTGACATTGGGTGGCGAGGTCGTGCTGGAGACCTACGGGTCGCGGCTACCCGCCGCTCTTCCGGCGCTCGAGGTACACGAGCCGGGCAACGTCTACGCGCGCGATGACTTCGTCTACTGGGGCTTTACGCCGGAGAGCCTGCGCCGCTTGGGGCGAATCGTCGGCCTGGGAGACGTTGACGTCGTCGACCAGGTCGAGATCGACGGCCATCCGCGGATCCTCGCGGTGCTCCGGCCGGCGGGCTGACCGAAACGTCGCGTCACCCCGTCTCAGGCCGCCAGCGACATCTCGACGAGTTCGCGCTGAAGCGCGGCCGGCCGATCGGTGGTTATCGCCTCGATCCCCAGCGACGCCGCCCGCGCGGCGAGCGTTGCGTCGTTGATTGTCCCGGTGCTGACTCCGAGGCCCCCGGCATGGAGCCGTTCGACGAGCGCCCGATGCAAGAGGAAGTGCTCAATGCACACGCCGCCTACCCCTGCGTTAGTGGCCCACCTGAGCAGCGCGCGCGGCGCGTAGTCGGCCCAGATGATCAGACGCGCCGGCAGCCCTCGGCGAGCTGCCTCCTCGCACGCGCTGGTGTGGAAGGAGAGCACCTCCACGGGCCGGCTGTCGGTCTGCGCACCCGCTACCCGGCACACGTCGGCCGCAGTCGCCCGAGCCAGCGCTGGATCTCCGTGGGCCTTGACCTCGATCTGCAAGTGAAGGTGCCGCGGGGTCTGCTCAAGCAACTCCTCCAGCAGCATCGGCGCCTCGTCGGTAACCGCGCCGTGTCGGTCGAGCAGACGGCAGTTCCGCAGCGCGCGCCACGGGGTCTGGTGCGCCCACCCGTGCAACGTGGTAGCGCTGCTCAACCAAGGGTCATGGAGCAGGACCAACCGTCCATCGGCGGTCAGGCACGCGTCGGTCTCCAGGCCGTCTACCGGACCTGTGAGCGTCGCAGCCAGCGCCGCGCGCGACGAGTCCGGTCCCGGATCACGTCCGAGCCGATGAGCGTACAAGGGAGGCAGGACCGCCATTCATGCCACCGTGGCAGACTGGCCCCGGACGGATGTCACGCTTCTGTCAACGGCGAGTACCCATCTGGTGAACTGCGCCTGCATACGCAGTCGAATTCGCATCGTCCTGAAGCTCGTGCCGCCGGAGATTGCGAAGTCGAACACCAGGGCCCACCAGACCCCCAGGCCATCAGGAAGCTGTTCGAGAGGCCATCGCCGATCTTGCTGAGCAGCGCGTCGAGGGCTCGCAAGGCCGCTTGGAGGCTAAGTACTTTTCACAGGCAGCCGTGTAGCGGCCTCGGATGGCAGGACGATTGAGAGCGCCTACCGTTCAATCAAGGCGCGGTGTGCCCGCGCGTGGCGACTACGGAAGTTGGTCAGCGATGATGTACTGGGGTAACCACATGGGCACGGGAGGCTGGGTCTTCTCGATCTTCGCCACCTTGACCGTCCTCGCGCTGATCGTCGCCGCCATCGCCTGGCTGTTCTCCGCGCGGCGTGATCGCGGGAGCAGCCTCAGCCCGCCCGGAGATTCTGCAAACGAGATCCTCAACCGACGTCTTGCCAGCGGGGAGCTCACGGCCGAGCAGTACGAGCAGTTGCTCGAGAAGCTCAGCGACACCACGCCCTCGAACTTCGGGCCGCGAACCGGACGGCCAGCGGGCACTCGCGTCTAGCGGCGCCCGCCGGTCAGTCGCGTGTCCTCCTCGCACGGCCATCCGATCTTCGCGCGCGTCTATCCGTACATCAGTCGCGCGGGCGAGAAGCGCGGCGCGGATGAGCACCGCGGGAAGCTGCTCGCCGGCCTCAAGGGCCGGGTGATCGAGGTTGGCGCCGGACACGGGCTGAACTTCTCCTACTACCCCACGGAAGTCACGCACGTCGTCGCGGTCGAGCCCGAGCCGCACTTGCGCGAGTTGGCCCTAGCCGCGGCCGAGCGCGCGCCGGTCAGTGTCGAGGTCGAGGCTGGCACAGCCGAGACGTTGCCGTGCGAGGACGGCGAGTTTGACGCGGCAGTGGCTTCGCTAGTGCTGTGCTCGGTGAGGGACCAGGACGCTGCGCTGCGTGAGGTTTTTCGCGTGCTGCACCACGGGGGCGAGCTTCGCTTCTACGAGCACGTCGTGTCAAGGCGCCCCGCGACGGCTCGCGTCCAGCGCGGGCTCGACGCCACCATCTACCCTGCGCTCGCAGGCGGCTGCCACTGCGCGCGCGACACCAGCACCGCGATCCGCAACGCCGGCTTCGAGATCGAGCGCGAGCAGCGGATCGCGTTCAAGCCGAGCCCGCTCAGCCCATCGATCCCGCACATCCTTGGCATCGCGCGACGACCCTAAGCCTCGATCGCCCGCGGCGATCGATCTGCCGAGGCGACGACACTGTCTCGTTCCGAGGATGACGCGGCGTAGACCGTAATGCCTTGTAAGCATGGAACGTGCGCAAACGAATGCTGAGAGAAGGTAATTGTTGCTAGCGGACCGCTCGAACCGTTACCGCGACCCGCGAGGTGCGCCGGCGCGCAAGCAGTTCGAGGTTCGGTGCCCCCTTGTCAGAGACGATCCGGGCGCCGGCGACGCGGACGCTGTATCCGTGCGGATAGGTGTAGGCCGGCACTGAGATCTCGGTCGGGGCGTGGATCTCCCGGTCCACCGCGTAGCTGTACTTGAACGTGTCAGTCGCGCGATTGAACGACTGCGGACCGGGAGTGCCCGCCGTCGCCCAGGGGTAGGGGACCGCCATCGCCTGCGCTTGTGCCGGGTAGGGTCGGCGGGTCTGCTCGTCGAGCAGGCCCTCGAACGGGTCCGCGGCGGTCGGGTCGTCCAGCTGGAGGGCCGCCCAGTAGGTCCAGGACAGGTTGGCCCCGTCGGCCAGGGAGATCGTCTTCGCGGTGTGCGGCGCGTCGTTGGTGGCCCCGAACTCGTCCATGATCCACGGCGGCCCGCCCGGTTGATCGGTCCGTGTGCGGGCGCGCTCCTTGATGGTCTGCCGCAGCTGCTTCGCCGCCGACCCGTAGATATGAAACGCGAGCGCAATCCGGTCAAAGCGCAGTGGCTCGGTGATTCCGATCGTCTCCGGCGCCCCGAAGTTGGTGGCGCCGCTGGGCTCAAACAGCACGACGTGATTCGGATCGGCGGTTTGGATCGCGCCGATCAGCCCGTCGCGCAGCGCCGCGGGGTGGCTGGCCGCGCACGACCGCGGCTCGTGCATGGGCCCGCCATAGTCGCACTCCAGCTCGCTGTTGAATCGGGCCGAGAGGAAGTCGTTCGGCTCGTTTGTGACCTCGTAGCCGATCACGTCGGGGTCATCGCGGTAGTGGCGTGCGACCGCCTGCCACACGCGCGCCAACTGCCCCTGCAGGTCGCCGCGCACGTCGTTGGCCCAGAAGTGGTGGATCGCCGTCTGGACGGCGGGGACCCCGTAGGCGTCCCCCCAGCTCGTCGGCGGCGTGTACGGCACCTGGTCGGTGCAGGTGGCCCAGGGCGGGGCGCCCTCGCCGTTCCACGGCGTTGTGCCTCCGGCGTAGGAGAACGCCGAGCCCCAGGCATCCTGGTGCATGTCGATCACCACCCGGAGTCCCGCCCGGGCGAGCAGCGCGACGATCTTTTCGGTTCGCGCCAGATACGCCCGCACGGTCACCGGGTCGTAGGGGTCCGCGCTGCCGAGCGAGTGAAACGGCGTGCCGCGCCGATGGGGCCTGCAGTAGCGGGGGTTATTCGGACCGACTCCCCGCCGACCGGGCTCGAGCCCCTCCCAGACGATCCCCAGGCGCACCATGTTGAAGCCGAGCCGCGCGAGGGTGCGCGCGTCAGATGCGGTGAACCGGCGGGCGGGGTCTCTGGCCGCGGGCGAAAGCACGAACGCCAGACTCGGCCCCCGTGCCGGGCCGACGCACGGGGTTCCGGCGGCCGTTGTCGCCCGCGCGCCGCCACCGCACTTGGCCACCAGGTTGACGCCGTGCAGCTCCAGCCGCCGCCCCAACGCATCCGTCAGAAGCGGGCCGCCTGGCGCCTGAACGATCCCCGCGTCCGCCCAGCCGCTCCTCCCCATCGCCCGGGCCGTGCCGGGCAGCATCCCGGCCAGCGCGATCAGCCCGGCCAGCGCAAGACCAAGCGACCGCGCCGCCAGGCGGTCACAGCTATCCCGGCCGGCCAGGCCCCGGCGTGCTTCGGTCATATGCATGCATCTCCTCTCTGGCCCGTACGCCTGCGCGTGCGCGCGCACTGTAACCCGAGCGGCTACTCCACGGCTCGGCACGCGCTCTGGCGCCGACCCCCGCTCTGGCGCCGACCCCCGCTCTGGCGCCGACCCCCGCTCTGGCGCCGACCCCGCTCTGGTTGGATTCGCTGGCGCTAGTCCGAGAGGCCGCTCGTCCTCCAGCACGATCGCGGCGGTTACCGACCAAGCCTGCCCACGCCGACACCGCGATCCCCTCAGATTCAGCGCCTCTGGCTCGGTAGCGGGACCGCAGCGGACGCCTGAGCGGGCCCAATAGATGGCGCCGGCGGCGCGTTCAGGTGTCTGCGGTCGTCTCGGCCACCAGCGGTAGAGTGACGAACGGCATGGCCGACGACGGACCTACATCGGTAACGCTCGCCAAGGCGCCGACCGGGATTGCTGGTTTCGACGAGATCACCTTCGGCGGGCTTCCGCGCGGGCGGGTTTCGCTCGTGTCCGGCGGGCCTGGTGCCGGCAAGAGCGTGCTCGCCCTGCAGTTCCTGGTGTCGGGCGCGACCGAGCTCGGGGAGCCAGGGGTATTCGTCAGCTTTGAGGAGACCGAGCTCGAGTTGGCCGAGAACACCGCTTCGCTTGGTTGGGATCTGCCGGGCCTGACCGAGCGCGGTCTGCTGAAGGTCGAGCACGTTCGCGTCGACCGCGCCGAGCTGACCGAGGCCGGCGAGTATGACCTCGAGGGCCTGTTCATCCGCGTCGGCCACGCGCTCGACGCGGTCGGCGCGAGGCGCGTGGCGGTGGACTCGGTCGAGGCGCTGTTCGGGGGGCTGGGCGACGAGTCGCTGCTGCGGGCCGAACTGCGGCGGCTGTTCGGCTGGCTGAAGGACCGCGGGGTGACAGCGGTCGTGACTGCCGAGCGCGGCGCGGGCGAGCCCACTCGCCATGGGTTCGAGGAATATGTCTCGGACTGCGTGATCCTGCTCGACCACCGGACCCACGGCGATAACATCTCCACGCGGCGGTTGCGGATCGTCAAATACCGCGGCTCGGCTCACGGGACCGACGAGTACCCCTTCGCGATCGACCGTGACGGCTTCCGCGTCTTCCCGCTGACCTCGCTCGGGCTCGGGCACGATGCGTCGAACGAGCGCGTGGCGTCCGGCGTGCAGCGCCTCGACGAGATGCTCGGCGGCGGCTACTTCCGTGGCTCGACAGTGCTGGTGAGCGGCGAGCCGGGAACCGGCAAGACGAGCCTGGCGGCGGTGCTCGTGCGCGCCGCGTGCGAGCGCGGGGAGCGCTGCCTGTACATGTCGTTGGAGGAGTCGCCCAGCGAGGTCGTGCGCAACATGCGCTCGATCGCGATCGACCTGGAGCCGTTCATGCGCGAAGGCGCGCTCTCGTTCGTCGCGCGGAGGGCGTCGGAGTCCGGGCTCGAGGCCCACTTGGTCGCGATCCACAAGGAGGTTGCCGCCTTCGAGCCCCTGACGGTCGTGATCGATCCGCTGAGCGCGTTGGCCGGCAAGCCGCTGGAGGTCAAGTCGATCCTCGCCCGGCTGATCGACTTTCTCAAGGCGCGCGGCATCACTGTGGTTGTGACGACGCTGAGTGACGCGGACGACGCCAGGCCGGGCGGGATCTCGAGCCTGGTGGAAACCTGGCTGCAGCTGTCCAACCACGAGCTGAGAGGTGAGCGCAACCGCGCGATCGGAGTGTTGAAGTCGCGCGGGACGGCGCACTCCAACCAGCTGCGGGAGTTCGTGCTGAGCGACCATGGCATCGAGATCGTCGACGCATACGCCGGCGAGGGGGGGCTGCTGATGGGCAGCGCGCGGCTGGAGGCGCAGGGGCGCGCGCGGTCAGCCGCGCAGGAGCGCGAGCGGGCGCTCGAGGCCACCCGGCGCGGGCTGCGGGCCCGGCAAGCCGTCGTGGGCGCGCAGATCGCGATGCTGAAGGCGGAGCTGGAGGCCGACCTGGCCGCTGCCGGCGTCGATATCGGCGAGCAGGAGCAACGCCAGGCGCAGCTTGGCGAGGACGAGCGTGCGCGCGGATCCGCGCGCGCTGCCGGGTGGGCCAAGGGGGAGGGGTCGACGTGAGCGTTCCCGGCGTCGATCCGGCGCCGGAGATCTACGTCCTGGTCCTGTACGTCATCGCTGGCAGCCGGGCGTCGAGGCACGCGGTAGCCAACCTCCGCGCGATCTGCGACGAGTTGCTCGCCGATCGCTACGCGCTCGAGGTGATCGACCTGCGCGAGCGCCCGGCGCTCGCGGGCGAGCGCAACATCCTCGCCGCTCCCACTCTCGTCAAGGAGCGCCCGCCTCCCGCGGTCCGGCTGATCGGCGACCTGTCAGACCGCGAACGGGTGCTCGCTACGCTCGGCCTTCAGCCCCAGTGACACACCGACCGGTGGGCGCACCCAGCTACGACAATCTGGCCGCGAGACTGGCCGACGCCGAGGCTGCGCTCGAAGCCGTGGCGGCTGGCGCTGTCGACGCGTTGGCTGCCGGGCAGGGCGCCGGGGCCGAGGTCATCGCGCTCGAGGGTGCTGACAGCTTCTTCCGGACGCTCGTGACCGAGATGCAGGAGGCGACCGCGAGCGTGGACTCCCATGGCACAGTGCTCTACGCCAACCCGCGCTTCGCTGAGCTGCTGGGCATCGCGCCCTCGCAGGTGCTGGGGCGCACCCTCGGCGAGCTGACCGCGAAGGACGGGCGGGCGGCGGCACGGCAGCTGCTCGCAGACGCCGCGCGCGGCCCGGTGCGTGGCACGCTCGAGCTGCTCCACGGCGACGGACGGCTTGTGCCCGTGTCGGTCTCGGCGGCCCCGATCGCAGGTGAGCGGCCCGAGGTCTGTCTCGTGGCCACGGACTTGACCGAGCGCAAACAGGCTGAGATCACGCTGCGCGAGGCGGAGGAGCGCCTCCGCCTCGCCTTCGAGCAGGCGCCGATCGGGATGGCGCTGCTGAGCCTCGACGGCCACATTGAGCGGGTCAACGCGGCACTGGCCGCGATCACTGGCCAGCCCGAGGCGCAGCTGCTCGGCGCGCCGCTGGCTTCGCTGTTTGACCGCGCCGGCGCGACCGCCCTCCTGTCGCGCCTGACGAGCCTGCGCAGCGGCGAGCAGGACAGCAGCGCCGTCGAGGTCCGCTATCTGGACCGCGACGGGCGCGGGGTGTGGGTGGCAGAGAGCGCCGCGGTGGTCCGTGACGGCGGCGGGCGGCCGCAGCAGATTCTGCTGCACGTCGAGGACATCGGCGAGCGCCGGCACTACGAGCAGCAGCTCGAGTACCTCGCGAGCCACGATCTGATGACCCATCTGCTGAACCGCCGGGCGTTCGAGCATGAGCTGGCCGGGCACATGGAGCGCGCCGGACGCTACGGGGCCGGGGGAGCGCTCGTCCTGCTTGACCTCGACAACCTCAAATACGTCAACGACACGCTTGGGCACAGCACCGGCGACGAGCTGTTGCTGGCCGTCGCCGGCGCGCTGGCTGAGCGGCTGCGGGCAAGCGACACCCTCGCGCGGCTAGGAGGCGACGAGTTTGGAGTGTTGCTGCCGCGGGCCGACCGGGAGACGGCGCAGCTGATTGTGGGCACGCTGGTCGCGATCATCCGCGAGCTCGACCTGCCGGGCCTGCGACCGGTCACCGCGAGCGCGGGGATCGCGCTGCTCACCGACTCCGGGGCGACCGTGGCCGAGATGCTGGTGCGCGCGGACCTCGCGATGTACGAGGCTAAGGAACAGGGCGGCGACGGAGCCTGCCTCTACGCCGCGCGCGATGAAAAGCCGAAGATGAAGCTGAGGATCGGCCGGCTCGAGCGCCTCGAGACAGCGATCGCCGAAGGCGCGCTGCTGCTGTACGCCCAGCCGATCGTTGACCTCTCCAGCGGGCGGATCGACCGCCACGAGCTGCTAACGCGGATACCAGACGGCAACGATGGCGTCGAGCTCGCGGGGAAGTTCATCCCCTTGGCAGAGCGCCACGGCCTCGTCGGCGAGATCGACCGCTGGGTGTGCGCTCGGGCCATCGAGCTGCTGGAGGCGGGCGTCGCACCGCCCGGGTCGCGACTGGCCGTCAACGTGTCGGCGAAGTCACTCAACGCGGACTACACCGCCTGGATCGAGCGCCGGCTCGCCGCCAGCGCCATCGATCCCGCCCGGCTCACGTTCGAGCTGACCGAGACCGTCGCGATCTCCAACCTCCCTAGCGCCCACCGCTTCGCGCAGCGGCTGCGCGACCTCGGCTGCGAGCTCGCGCTCGACGACGTCGGCGCGGGGTTCGGGTCCTTCACCCACCTGCGCCACATCCCGTTTGACCTGCTGAAAATCGACGGCCAGTTCGTGCAGAAGTGCGTCCAGGACCCGCGTGACCGCGCCGTCGTCGAGGCGCTCGTCGGGATCGCCGGCTCGCTCGGTAAGCGGACCGCGGCCGAGTTCGTCGGCGACGAGCCGACGTTGGCGGCGCTGCGCACGATCGGAGTCGACATGGGACAGGGCTACTACTTCGGCCGCCCCGCCCCCGTCGAGGAGGCGCTTCGCCGCAATCCCCTGTCCCCCAGCCCCGCGTAGCGGCCGCCCCCTCACGCGGCCTGGGAGTGGGGTCAGGGCGCGGTCGGCTCGGGGAGCGGGAGGGCGGCCAGCAGCTCCTCAGTGGGGGCCTCGGTGAGTGCGCCACGGTCGGTCTCGCCGGCCTCGGAGGCCCTGACGATGTCGATCGCGATCGAGCGCACCTGGCCGGCAATCTCGTTGAGAGCGATGTCTGGATGGCGTGTGGCGGCGGCAGTCGCGCGGCCGGCGGCCTGCAGCGCGATGCGAAGCACGTCGCCGCTGCGCCAGGGCTCCTCAAACTGGGCTGGCAGCTCCCAGGCCGCCAGGCCGAGGTCGCGGACAGCATCCGCGAGCTCGGATTGCGGTGGACGCCCGCCGCGCACGTAATGCAGAACGTTACGCGAGAGCTCACGCGCGCTGCGGGCCGCGAGGTCGGCGTGGCCCACGGTGCGGGCGTAGCGCTCGAGCTCGGTCCGCGTGGCGCGCCGCATCGGCGCCCAGCGGGCGGTGTCGCTGCCGACAAGTACCGCGTGCCTCAGCTCGCCGACCCGGATCTCGACATTCTCGGCCGCCTGCGCCGCGGCCTCGCCGCGGCGCACGTCGCCGGCGGCCAGCGCCCCGGCCGCATCGCGCAGCACGACCCCCAGCTCGCCGAACACGGCGTTAGTGGCACGCGCGACACCGAGCACGGGGTTCGGCGGGAACACGAGCGTATGCACCGCCAACGCCACCCCACCCCCGATCAGCACATCGAGCAGACGCACCTGGGGCGTCGAGGAAAGCGTCGCAACGAGGATCGCCGACACGGCCGCCTCGGTCACCAGCAGCTCTCCCCCTCCGAGGATGACCGCCGCCAGCATCGCCAGCACGACCAGCAGTCCGATCTGCGGCAGCCCGCTCCCGATCGCCCGTACCAGCAGGTCGGCGAGCACGATTCCCAGCATTACCCCGGCGATCAGCTGCACCGCTCGCTGCCTCCGCTCCCCAAACGCCGCGCCCAGCGAGATCACGGCAGCGATCGACGCGAATGCCGGCCGATGCTCGACACCCAGCAGCACCGCGAGATACCACGCCCCGACCGCGGCCACAGCCGTCTGCAGAATCGGCCACAGGTGGCCATGCACCCGTCGGCGCACCAACTGGATCAGTCCTGTCGTCACGCTACAAACAACCCTCCGCCGAGAAGCCGTTACACCCCAACTTGACGTGATCGCCGGGCGCGTCCGCTCAGGACGGGCACCGCCCGCGCCACGGACGGCCTCGCAAGCGTCAAGCGTTATGTGCGAGTGCGGCGAGTATGTGTTCGGCGATCGCGTCTGGTGTGGGCGGGCAGCCGGGGATCCGGATGTCGACCGGGAGCACGTTCTCGAGCGCTCCGACGAGCTCGGCGCTGTCGCCGAGGACGTTGCAGCCGAGTGCGCAGTCGCCGAGCGCGGCCACGAGCCGCGGTTCGGGCATGGCCTCGTAGGCGACCTGCAGCGGGCCGGCCATGCGGGTGGTGACGGGTCCGGTCACGAGCAGGATGTCGGCGTGGCGGGGGGAGGCGACGATGTCGAGGCCGTGGCGCTGGAGGTCGTGGAAAGGGTTGGTGGCGGCGCCGAGCTCATGCTCGCAGCCGTTGCACGAGCCGGCGTCGACGTGGCGGATCGCGAGCCAGCGGGAACTTCCGCGGGGCAGGCGCGATTCGCCGCGGATCGCCGCGAGCTGTCGAAGTAGGATGAACATCAGCGGTCCACGCAGGCGTAGCAGAGCTCGAAGCTCTTGTTGATCAGCGGGAAGTCGGGCACCAGGTTGCCGGCGGTGGCATGCGCGAGCGCCGGCCAGTTGGCGTATGAGCCGGTGCGCAGGTGAACCCGTGCGACCTGGCTGCCGTCGAGCTCGACGGCGCAGGCCGTCGCGCCGCGGGCGCTCTCGACGCGGCCGACGCCGAGCGCCACACGGGCGCCACCGGTGACGGACGACCCGCGGGCGAGCGGCTCGGCCAGCAGTTCTTCGAGCAGGTCGAAGGAGGCCGCGAGCTCGACCGCGCGCAGTCCAAGCCGGGCCGTCACGTCGCCCGTCGGCGCGGCCGGCGCGGCCGGCGCGAAGCCGTCGTAGGCAAGCCGCGGACTAGAGCTACGAACGTCCTCGCGGATACCCGCGGCGCGGGCGGCGGGTCCGACGGCCCCGAGCCGGAGCGCATCCTCAGGTTCGAGCACGCCGACGCCTCCGAGGCGCGCCTGCAGCGAGCCGGCGAACCCGAGCTCGCGCCACGCGGCGGCGAAGTCTGCGCGCAGTGCGCCGAGTTGTGTCCGCGTCACGTCAGTGCTCGCGGCGTCGAGCTCGACCGTCCCGCCGCCCACCGCGACGCAGCCGAACAGGAAGCGATGCCCGAACGCGTGCGCGTTGATCTGCTGTGCTCGATCCTTGAGCGCGGCGAACGCCATCGATCCCGGGGCGAAGCCCACGCCGGCGCAGATCGCGCCGATGTCGTGGAGATGGTTGTACACACGCTCGAGCTCGAGCAGCACAGTTCGCGCAATGCGTAGCTCCCGGTCTGGCCGCAGTCCGCCGGCGTCCTCGACCGCGTGCGCGTAGGCGACCGTGTTTGCGACGGCGCAGGCTGCGCACGCGCGCTGGACATACGCCAGCGCGTGATCGCGGTGGCGGCCCTCGGCGGCACGCTCGAGACCGCGGTGCTTGTAGAACAGCCGCGGGTCCAACGCGAGGATCCGCTCGCCGATCACGTGGAACCGGAAGTGACCGGACTCGATCACACCGGCGTGGATCGGTCCAACGGCGATCTGGTGGACACCGTCACCCGTCACCGGCGTCATCCAGCGCCGGGGGTCGTCGGTATGTGCGACCAGGGCGCGCAGCGGCTCGTGGCCGGAAAACTTGAGTCCGTACAGATCGTGCGCCTCGCGCTCGTCCCATCCCGCTGCTTCGACGAGATCGACGATGCTGTCGACGACTCCGTCGGGCGCGTCGGATGAAATCACGCGCGACTCGTGGGGGGAGACGAGCAGTGCGCGCCAGCTGAGCCGCCCCTCTCGCTGACTGGCCCAGGCGCCACCGAAGCGCTCGCCGCCGGACAGCGCCAGCTCGATCGCCGACCGCCAGGCCTGCGACGAGATCTCCTCGATCGCAGTCACAGCGTTCCTCTCGTGAGCGACTCCACGAAACCTGACCCGACGAGCAGCGGTCCCGCTGCGGTGAGCGCGAGCAGCCCGGTGCCGAGGATCGCGGTCAGCGCCACGGTCGTCCGCTGTCCACGCTCCGGGCGCCGGCGGTGCCCGGACTTCTCGCCGACGACCCCTTCGATCAGCGCGTGGAGCAGCCCCAGGAACCCGAGCGCGAGGGCGAGGACCGCGATCGCGCTGACGACGACCTCCCCGGCCGCAACGCCACCGAGGACGATCAGCAGCTCGGACAGGAACAACGGCGAAGGCGGCAGGCCGGCGAGCGCCGCGAGGCTGACTCCCATCGCGGCTGCGGTCGAAGGGCTGTCGCCGGCGACCCCGGCCGGCGCCCGCCTGCCCGCTTCGGGATCAATCCGCAACAGCGGCAGCGCCGCATAGAAGCCGAGCGCCTTAGCGAGCGCGTGGCCGGCGACGTGGAGCACGACGCCGGCGATCGCGAGCGGCGTGCCAAACCCGATCCCGAGTGCGATCACCCCCATGTGCTCGAGGCTCGAATATGCCAGCAGGCGCTTCCACGGCAGCGACTGCCAAAGAAACGGGACCGCGACGAGCATCGAGGTCAGACCGAAGGCGATGAACACCGCGCGCGTGGTGCCACTACCGACCGAGGGCTCCAGGATCTGCTTGACACGCCAGGCGATCAGCAACACGCTCGGCAGCAGCGCCGCGGACAGCAGCGCGCTGATCGGCGGCGGAGCCTCGCTGTGTGCGTCCGGCAGCCAGTTGTGGACCGGAGCCCAGCCGATCTTCGTCGCCAGGCCGGCGAGCAAAAGCACGAACGCGATCAGCGTCGACTCCTTGGGCAGCGCGTGAGCGGCGAGCCGTAGCGCATCGAAATCGATCGCGTGCAGATCGTGGTGGCCGGCGTTCGCCTGGCTGATGGCCAGCACGACGATCCCGAGCAGCGCGACCGATAGCCCGAGCGTCGTCAGCACGAGGTATTTCCAGCCGGCCTCGAGCGCGTCGCGACGCCCGGTGAACGCGACGAGCAGCGCCGAGGCCGCGGTCGTGGCCTCGATGATCAGCCACACCACAGCGAGGTTCCCGGCGATCGGAACCGCGAGCAGCGCCGCCCAGAACACGAACAGCGCCGCGTAGTAGAGGCTGCGCGAACGCGCAGCGGTCGTCCAGCTGCGGCCGCTCGTGCGCAGATACGCCGGCGAGACGAGCACACTGCAGAGTCCGACGACCGCGATCACGGCGAGCAGCAGGCCACTGGCGCCGTCGATCAGGTACCACTGTCCGTGCAGCGCGGGCCGGCCGCCGCGCGCAAGCGCTGTGCACGCGAGCGCCAGCGCCGCGGCCGCAGTTGGTGGCGCTATTGCGAGCGCCAGCCGATCGGCCTGCCGTGGCGTGCGCGCGAGCAGCGCGACCACCGCGCCCGCGAGCGGGATCGCGGGCGCGACGGCGACGAGGATCGGCACAAGGTCAGTCACGCAGGCCTCGCAACAGCTCCGTGTCGCCCGTGCCGAGCTCGGTGTGAATCCGGCGCGCGAACGCGGCCGCGACCGTCACGACCATCGCGAGGTCGAACAGCGCGCCGAGCTCGACCACGTAGGACAGCCCTCCCGGCACCGAGATCGCGAGCAGCGTCACGCCGTTCTCGGCGACGATCAGCCCGAGCAGCTGGAACAAGAGCGGGCGTCGCGCGACGACGATCGCGATCCCGACGAGGACCAGCGCGACCGCCGCGCGCTCGGTGTGCGCGTTGCCGAGGCCGAGCGGTGGCATCAGCAACCCGGCAGATAGCGCGACGGCGGCCGCGCCGGCCAACCGCACAATCGGGCCGGTCGCGGCGACGACCAGCCGCGCCTCGCGGGTCCGGCGCATCAGCGCATACAGAAGCAACGGCAGCACGACCGCCTTGCTCAGCAGCACGAAGCTCGCGACGAGATACTCGCCCGAGCGCCCGCCGGCGAGCCCGAGCGCACCGATGCCGAGCGCCAGCGATTGCACAGCCACGACTCCGATCGCGACCGAGCGGCGCCGAACGACGATCACCGCAAGGCCGAGCGCGAGGATCGCGCTGACGAGCGTCTCGCTCACGTGCCGACCCCGCCGATCCACAAGCCCGCGCCCGCGAGCGCGATCGCGCAGCCGAAACCGAGCAGCGCCGGCACGCGCAGGATCCGCATCTTCGCCTCGGACGTCTCGATCACCGCGAGCGCGGCGCAGAGCGCCACGACGCCTGCGGCCAGCAGCCCCAGGCTTGCGCCGAACCCGCGCCAGTGAGGCAGGAACAGCTCGGCGCCCAGCAGGAGCATCACCCAATGGCGCGCGGCAGCAGCCCACTGGAGGAAGGCGAGATCACGACCGGCGTACTCGAGCAGCGGACCCTCGTGGATCATCGTCAGCTCGAGGTGCGTGTCCGGGTTGTCGATCGGCTGACGACCAGTCTCGACCAGGATCACCAGCGCGAACGCGATCGCACCACACCAATGCGCTGGCCCGCTCCAAATGCGCCCGCCCGAGGCCGCCGCGCTCATCGCCCGCAGATCGGTGCTGTGTGCGGGGAGCGCCGCGACGAGCAGCGCGAGCAGCAGCAGCGCCTCTCCGAACACCGCGATCATCAGGTCGCGCGCCGCGCCCATCAGCGCGAAGCCGCTGCCCGTGTCCCACGCCGCGGCGGCCAGCGCGAACCGCGCGAGCGCGAGCAGGCCGACGAGCACGAGGGCGTCATGACCGAGCCCGAAGTTCCCGGCGCGACCCGCGACCGGGACGATCATCAGTGCCGCGATCAGACAGGCGGCGACCAACGGCGGCGCGAGCCGGTACACCACGCCAGTTCCCTCAGGGTCCACGGCGCTCTTTGACCACAGCCGGCGCAGCGTCCGGTAAGGCTGCAACGGCGACGGACCCCGGCGGCCCTGCAGTCGCGCCTTGAGCGCCTGGATCGAGCCGGGCACCATCGGCGCCAGCGCCACACCGAGGACCTGCCCGATCGCGGCGAGCGTGTTCATCCGAACACGCCCGTCCGCGCGAGCACCAGCAGCGCGATCACCAGTCCGAGGAGGTAGGCGGCGTACGTGCGCACGTTCCCTGTCTGCACCCGCCTCGCAATCGCCGCTGCCCGCAGGCCGGCGCGGATCGTCGGCTCGTAGAGCAGGCTGTCGACCAGAGACGGCACGTGTCCGGAATAGGTGATCCTCTGCACCATCCCGCCGCTGCGCACGACCTCGATCGCGCGGTGCGGCCGCAGGAGCGCCTCGAGCACCAGCCGCAGCGGCTTGGTGAACGCCGCCGAGGTCCAGCCGAGCTCTGGCACGACTGGCTGCCCACACGCCCACGCCGGCGTCGGCGCGGCGCGCCGTGACCCGCGTAGTCGGGTCAACGCCGCGGTTAGAACTGCCAACGCGATGGCGAGCGCGAGCGCCGGGTAGGAGCCGGTGCCGGGCACCACCAGGCCCGCGTGCAGCGGCAGGACGGAGCCATCGGCGCCCGGCGCGAGACCCGCGAGCGTCGGCACGACCAGGCCTGGCACCAGCCCCAGCACGACGCACAACGCGGCGAGCACAGCCATCCCGGCGCGCATGCCGAACGCCGGATCGACCGCGGCCGCGCATTCGGCGCGCCGCGGCGCGCCGAGCAGCGCGAGCCCCACGACCTTGACGAAACACAGCAGCGCGAGCGCCGCCGTCGCCGCCAACCCGGCGAGCGCCGCGCCGGCGACGAGCGCAACCCCCACCGGTCGATAGAACGCAGCATGCAGCAGCGACTGCAGCGTCAGCCACTCCGAGGCGAACCCGTTCAACGGCGGCAGCCCGGCGATCGCCATTGAGCCGACCAGGAAGGCGCCGCCGGTCCACGGCATCCGGCGCAGCAGCCCGCCAAGATGGTCGAGGTCGAGGCTGCCGACCGCCCGCTCGAACGCGCCGGCGCCGAGGAACAGCAGCGCCTTGAAGATCGCATGGTTGGCGACGTGCAGCAGCGCCGCCGCAAACGCGATCGCCGCCCAGGCGTGCTCTCCGGCGTCCGCGAACAGCAGCGAGGCGCCAAGACCGAGCGCGATGATGCCGACGTTCTCGATCGAGTGATATGCCAGCAGACGCTTGAGGTCGTGCTGCACGAGCGCCCACAACACGCCTCCCAGCGACGACAGCAGACCGACGGCCAGCAGCGCGATCCCCAGCCAGCGCGGTGTCGCCCCGAGCCACTGGAACTCGACCCTGATCAGCCCGTACAGCGCTACCTTGATCATCATTCCCGACATCAACGCCGACAGATGCGCCGGCGCGACCGGGTGCGCGCGCGGCAGCCATGAGTGCAGGGGAATGAACCCGGCCTTCGTGCCGAACCCGATCAGTGCGGTGATCGCGACGAGCGTCTGAGCGCCGCTCCCGGCGGCCGCGAGCGCCGACGGGTCGCCGATCGCACCGTGGTGCTGGAGCACCAGCATCGCGATCCAGACGCCGGCGCCACCGAGGTGCGTGATCGCCAGGTACGCGTACACCGCTCCGCGAACATCTGCGTCGCGCTTCGCCACCAGGATCGCCGCTGCCGGCACGAGCGTCATCAGCTCCCAGAACGCCAGGAACGTCGTCACATCGCGCGCTGCCAGCACGCCGACCAGCGACAGCAGGAACCCGGCCGTCAGCATGCCGACGCCCCGCTGCCCGGCGCTCCGAGGAAGGTAGTCGCGCGCGAACACGAGTGTTGGCACCGCCGTCAGCGCGAGCACCGCGAGGAAGAAGCCACTCAGGGGATCGAGGCCGAGCGCCGGTGCGACCGAGTTACGGAACGCAGCGCCGAGAGGCTCGCCGTCCGTCAACACCGCGATGCCCACGACACCGAGCAGCGCTACTCCCGCCGCCTGGACCGCCAGGCCGATGCGGAGCCGGCCCGCAAACGCCGCGAGCAGGCCCCCAACAGCGAGCGTCGCTGAACCCGCGAGCGCCCCCGCACCGAGTACGCCCACGGCTAGCCGCGGCCCCGCCCGGGCCCGAAGTCCTCCACCGAGAGGTCGTCGAGCAGCGCCATGTTCTCCTCGAGCGTCGACGAGATGATCTCCTTCGCGAGCTCGAGCAACTCGAGCGTGCGCGGATCCTTCACCCGGTAGTACACGCTTGTGCCCTCCTTGCGGCTCGCCACCAGGCCCTGCTTGCGCAACGCAGCGAGATGCTGCGATGTGCTGCTCGAGTCAAGCTCGAGCGCATCTTGCAGAGCCCCGACCGAGCGTTCACCGTCCCGCAGGAGCTGCAGCAACCGGACCCGCGCCGGATGACCCAGAACCCGGAAGAAGTCGGCCTTCAGCGCGTAGATCGGAGGCAGACCGGGACGCGCAGACCACATAGAGACTTAGAAGTTTACGGACTTGTAAGATTATGCGGAGAACCGTTCCGTCTCAGCGCAGCTTGACTATTTCACGCGGCGTGCTCAGCAGCAGACGCGGTCGAGACGGTCCAGGGTCGCCGGCTGCCGCCTCGGCCCGAGCGCTAACACCAGCTTGCAAGCGCGCGCTTGCGGGAGTTTTCCGAGCTGACTGTCGTGATCCCAGGCGGCTGGGAGCAGCGGCACGTAGAGTCCTGGTATGGCCCTCGAGCAGGACCTTCAGCTGACAGACAGAAACGCCGCCTACGGCGTGCAATGAAAGGGATGGTGAACCGATGTCTGACGTCCAGTCGATTGCGAACCAGGCGGACCTGACCCCCCGGCCCGAGCACCGCTTCACCTTCGGACTGTGGACGGTGGGCAACCCCGGCCGGGACCCGTTCGGCGAGCCCACCCGCCCGCCGCTGGACCCCGTGACGTCCGTCGAGCGCCTCGCCGAATTGGGCGCCTATGGGGTGAGCCTGCATGACAACGACCTGGTTCCGTACGGCAGCTCGGCAGCCGAGCGCGATCGCATCGTGGCCCGCTTCTCGCAAGCGCTACAGCGGACGGGAATGCGCGTGACGATGGCCACGACAAACCTGTTCACTCACCCTGCCTTCAAGGACGGGGCGTTCACTTCCAACGACCGTGCCGTGCGGCGGGCGGCGATCGCCAAGGCGATGCGCGGAATCGATCTCGGTGCCGAGCTGGGAGCGCGGGTCTACGTTTTCTGGGGCGGGCGCGAGGGCGCTGAGAGCGCGGCCACCAAGGGCGTCGCGGACGCCCTCGAGCGCTACCGCGAGGCGATCAACTTCCTCTCCGCCTACGTTCGCGAGCGCGACTACGACATGCGCTTCGCGATCGAGCCCAAGCCCAACGAGCCGCGTGGCGACATCTTCCTGCCAACGGTCGGCCACGCGCTTCACTTCATCACCACGCTCGATGATGAGGAGATGGTCGGCGTCAACCCGGAGGTCGCACACGAGACGATGGCCGGGCTCAGCTTCGTCCATGGGGTCTCTCAGGCCCTGTGGGCGGGAAAGCTGTTCCACATCGACCTCAACAGCCAGCGCATCGGCCGCTATGACCAAGATTTCCGCTTTGGCGCGGAGGACCTCAAGGAGGCCTTCCTGCTCGTGCACCTGCTGGAGACTTCGGGCTATGAAGGAGTGCGCCACTTCGACGCTCACGCCTACCGCAGCGAGGATCGGGAAGGCGTGTGGAGCTTCGCCTCCGGATGCATGCGCACGTACCTGGCGCTGGCGGCCAAATCCCGGCAATTCCTGCAGTCGGATGCGATTCGCTCAGCGCGCGAGGCGGCCCGGGTGAACGAGCTGGCCGAGCCCAGCGTCGGTGCCTATTCCTCGCAGGCCGCGTCCGCCTTGCTCGGTGAGGACCACGACCTCGACGCGCTGGCAGCGCATGGCTACGCCAACGAGCGACTGGACCAGCTGGTCGTGGAACTGCTGCTCGGCTACACCGCCGGCTAGCTCCGGCGTAACTACCGAGCGGCCGGCGTTGTTCTGCCGGACCAGCCACTTCTCCAAGCGCGCCTTCGGACTCGAACCGAAAACCTCTTCATTACAAGTTGCCCATTTGCAGGGCTTTTGCTGTGGCTACGGGCTTCTGAGTCTGGTTAAGGACGGTTGGGTTCGCGCAGATCTGCCGACGAGAGGAGCGGTTCGCCGCTCGAGGATCGCGCGGTGGTCCGCCGAGAAGAACGGCGGGTCAAAACGATGACTCGTCGACGGCGAGCCTGGCTGCGAGCGGTGCCGGGTTGGCTACGGCTGCAGCTCCGAACGATCGACGCGACGGCAGTCGAGGGGCAGGCAGAGCGCGTTTAACGCTAAGGGGGCAGGCGTCCAGCGCCCGTTGAGACCGAGCCCCGGGAGTTGAGGCTTTCGGCCCCAGGGCCGATAACCAGGTTATGAACGAGGCTGACGTAGGTGAGCGGACATCCTTCGGGGCGCGACACCACACAGTCTGGATGCTGTCGCCGTCACCGTCGCCCGGATCGACCTGGATCGCCAATCGGTTTCGGATCCTGGCTGCGAGGGCTAAAGCCGGCCTCGGGATGCGGAGGCGCCACATCACGCCGCGAATTGGGCTCGCAGTTTTGGTGCTGACGCCGCTGCTCGTGTTAGCCAGCATGGCGGGCTCGGCCACCGCATCCCCGGTTCAGTACTGCGCCCAGATTCCGATCGTCGGCGGGATTCCGCCATGGGGCTTCCACTCGGGTGCGCCGATCACGGGAGCGACCGGCAGCTACGCCCGCGGCCACGGTGACATCAACCTGGCCGCCAACACCGTCTCCGGGATCCTCTGCCAGGCCGACCGTGTCCGCCACCAGCCCGACCGCCTGATTATCATGACGGTCGAGCACCACTTGGTCTACCACTCACACTACGCGGTGATGTGGGGTGTGCCCGGGAACACCATGAAGATCATCGTCCGCGTGCAGAGCAGCACCGACCCGCGGTGCAAAGCGGGCATCCTTGGCCGCGTGACCCTGTTCGCGAGCTACAACGGCGTGCGCAGCGACAGCGTCCAGTTCACCTTCCCGGGCGCCTGCACCGACCACGACCACCTGTACCACGGACCGCAGGTCAATAACCAAGTCCCACCGCTCTAGCCCGGCCTTCCCGCGGGCGCTTTCGGCGGGCAAGAACGAGTCAGAATCAGCTGATCCATCGGGTGGGATCCCGGTCGTGGACGTGGG
>ODAK010000231.1_pt1 | contig 63547 bp, 62 predicted proteins | sample 1539591 | NCBI WGS metagenome assembly ODAK01 (sample SAMEA3539303, study PRJEB22396) | soil metagenome | biome: tundra; feature: field; material: soil | place: USA | collected 2010-05 | depth 0.15 m | reverse complement strand
CTCGCTCCCACCGGGATCGACCCGTCACTCGCCGACTGCTGCCCCTGCAGGTACTGGATGGCCCGTGATGCGGGGTCCACCTGCGTGGCTGCGCTGCCCGTTCCGATGACGAAGGCGAGCAGAGCTGCGCCTGTCGCTCCAGTGGTCGCCAGTGCGGCGACCCTCCTGGTCCTGCCCATGTCGGCACCCCACGCGGCGACGGGGACTCCACCCTTGCCGGAGTGTCCTCGCCGCATGAGGCTTCCTCCCGTCGTGCGCGGGGATGGAGGTCGACGCCTCGGGTCGGTCTCCTGGCTTGCGGATCGATGCCGTACACGGCCGCCTTCCCGGGAGATGACTCTCCCGGTGGCACGATGGCCGCCGGCTCCCCGCTCACAGTTGCGCGACAGCGCCGGATTCTCACCGGCTTCCCGTCACCCGGAGCGTTATTCAGTTGTGGCCGTCGAGTATGCGCCGGGTCCCGGCGGATTCGCCAGGGGGCCGGTGGGTACACTTGAGCCCATGCGCCAGGGCTCGCGTGCGGTCGCCGTCATCTCCGTGCACGCGTCCCCGCTTTCGGATCTGGGCAGCGGGGAGAACGGTGGCATGAACCTCGCCATTCGGCGTCTCTGCGAGGGGCTGTCGCTGCGCGGGGTGCCCACCGACGTGTTCGTTCGACGCGACGGACCAGGTCCTGACGAGGAGTTGATCGCGCCGCTGAGCCGGCTGGTGCGACTCCCGGTGGGGCCATCCGAGCCGGTCCGCAAAGAGGACGTCCGTGCGTTGCTCGAGGAGTTCAGCGAGGCGACCATCCGGCACGCCGAATCGGAGCACCGCTCCTATCGCGCGATCCACGGCCACTACTGGCATGGAGGCCTCGTCGGCCGTCGGCTTCGCGAAGCCTGGGACGTTGCGTGGGTGCAGTCCTTCCACACGCTCTCGCTGACCAAGGCGCGCGCGGGCCTGCCACTCGATGCGCTCCGTGCGCAGGCTGAGGGCGAGCTCGCCGCTCAGGCAGACCGGCTCGTGGCGGCAAGCGCGGCGGAGGCCAAGGACCTGATCCGACTGTACCGCGCCTCGAGAGACCGGATCTGCGTGGCCCAACCTGGTGTCGATCCCCGCCTCTTCGCCGAGCACGACGGCTCGGGTCTGCGCCGCAGCCTCGGTCTCGAGGGCGCCCGCATCGCGCTGTTCGCCGGCAGGCTCGAACCGCTGAAAGGGGCGCAGATTCTGCTCGACGCCGCGGCCCGACTCCGGACCCGCAGCGAGTACAACGACCTTGCCGTGGTCGTCGCGGGCGACGACAGCGGGGACGGCGCCCATCACAACCGCGGCGGCGAGCGCAGCCGGTTGGAGCGTCACGCCGCTCGTATCGGACTCGGCGATCACGTCCGCTTTGTCGGTGCGATCCCGCACGAGCAGCTGGCCGTGTATTACGCGATGGCCGATGTGTGCGTCGTGCCGTCCTTGACGGAGAGCTTCGGGCTGGTGGCGCTCGAGGCGCAGGCGCTCGGGACACCGGTGGTCGCCGCGTCCGTCGGTGGGCTGCGCGAGGTGGTGGAGGACGGCGTGACCGGCTTCCTGGTCGACGGCCACGATCCCGAGGATTACGCGCGCGCCATCGCCGACGTGCTGGGCGATCCCATTCGAAAGTCTGAGATGGGCGAGGAGGCGCGGCGGCGCGCCGGCCGCTTCACCTGGCTCCGCGCTGTGGACCGCCTCGCGGCGATCTACGACCGGCTCAGCGCCGAGGGCCATCCCTCGGGCAGCCCGTGTGGCTACGAGGACGACGAGTCGCGTGCCCTCATGAGCGGCGCGGCAAGCTAAACGCCTGCGGTTCGATCCACCTCGCGAGCACGCTGGGCCCGCAGCGTCCCGTCCCGTCCTTCACGCAAGATCCGCACGGCGGGACCCGGAAGCTCGCCACCCTCGAGGGCGAGATCGATCGCCGCGACCACCTGATCGTCCACGAGGTGGTTCGGGTAGAGGCATTCGGTGAAAGCCTCGGCTTCGTCGATGGTGCGCTCCGCCCACACTGCGGGGAGCGCGTCGAGGTACCGCTGGACGAATGGCCTGAGCAGCTCGGGATCGGGCCCATGGGCCATCATCCCGCCCACACCGACCGAGCCGATGTAGAAGCCGCGCAGGATCGCGGCCATCGAGGCGACCGAAAGCTCGCCGGCGGTGGCGCCTTTCCATGCAGCGGGCATGGGTGCGCTGGCGTCGGCGACTCGTTTCCAGGCCTCCTCCTTGGCGGCCGCCTTCGGCCGGGCCGCGAGGCAGGCTGTCCCACGACGGCGTCCGATGTCGCTTGGATCTGACGCCATCGTTGCCTGGATCAGCGCGACGTCCGCCTTCCCCTCCTCGGCGAGCTGACCCACGATCAGCCAGCGCAGGTCGGTATCCAGGTGGATGCCGGGAATCTCCTCGTGGCCGTCGAGCATGGCGGCGACCCGCGCGAGTGACTCGTCGGAGCTCGCCGTCGCCACGACGATCCTCGCCCAGATCAGCTGCAACTCGGGGGACAGCCGCCGGCCGCTGACCTCGGCGACGGCAACCTGGTGGAGGCGCTCGCGCGCCGTCTTGCGGTTGGCAGGATCTCCGTAGAGGTCGATCGCCGAGCGTGCCTGGCTGGTGACCCGCTCCACGAGCAACGAGTCCGTCTCGGCGGGGGCATGGCGCGCCACGAGCTCGACAAACTCACGGGCCGCCATCTCGCCATCGCGGGTGAGATCCCACACGGACGCCCAGCAGAGGGCTCGCGCGAGTGGGTCGGCGATGTTGGAGAGATCGGCTTTGAGCGTTTTCAGCGAACGCTCGTCGAAGCGAAGTTTGGCGAATGTGAGGTCGCCGTCATTGAGGAGCACGAAATCGCAGACGCGCTCGCCAACCAACTCGTTGATCGGCGTGAGGGCGCCGGTGATGTCGGTCTCCACGCGGCGGCGAAGGCGGACCACGCCCTTGGCGTCCCGGTCGTAGAGGCCGATCCCGGCGCGGTGGGCGCGCAGCGTCGGATGCGCCGGGATTGCCGTCTGCTCGACCGCGAACGCCGTGTACCTGCCGTTCTGTTCGGCGAGATGAGCATGGAAGGTGTTCAAGCCGGTCGTCTGCAGCCAGTCCTGGCCCCAGATGGTGAGGTCCCGGCCCGATGCGCGTCGCAGGCAGTCCAGGAATTCCTGCAGGTCCGCGTTGCCCCAGCGGTATCGCTTGAAGTAGTCCTGGACGCCGTGCATGAAAGCGTCGTCGCCGACCCACGCAACCAGTTGACGCATCACCGATGCGCCCTTGTGGTACGTGATGCCGTCAAAGTTCTGGCGCACCGAAACGGTATCCGGGACATGGTCTGCGATGCGATGCGTCGTGACCAGTTGGTCCTGGCGCGCGGCGATTGACTTCACGCTGTTCGCAAAGTCAACCCAGGCATTGGTGAAGCGGGTCGACTTCTCCATGGCGAGATTCGCCATGTAGGTCGCAAAGGTCTCGTTCAGCCACAGGTCACCCCACCAGCGCATGGTGGTCACGTCGCCGAATCCGTGGACGTGGGCCATCTCGTGGAGGATCGTCTCCGCGCGCCGTTGCAGCTGGGCCTCACTGGCCTGCCCGCGGTGGATGTACGCCTCGTTGAACGTCACGCAACCCGGATTCTCCATCGCGCCCATGTTGAATTCGGGGACGAACAACTGGTTGTACTCGTCGAACGGGTACGTGAGCCCGAAGTAGCGCTCGAAGAAGTCCAGTCCCGCAGCCGTGATCTCGAAGATCTCATCAGCCTGGGCGTCGATCCAGGTGGCGAGCGACTCGCGGCACCAGAGCGACATGGGGATGTTGCGATGCTTGCGTTCCACCGTGTGGTACTTGCCGGCGACGACCGCGATCAGATACGGAGGGAGCGGCGGCGTTGTGTTGAAGTGCCAGGTCTTCAGGGCGCCCCTCGGCTCGACACGGAGGACACGCCCGTTGGCGCACACGCGCCAGGCGCTCGGAGCGCTCACGCTCATGGTCACGCCCGCTTTCAGGTCCGGCTGATCGAAGCAGGCGAGCACCTTGTGGGCGTCGAACGGCTCGAAGTGCGTGTACACGTACACCTCGTTGTCGACCGGGTCGCGAAGGCGATGCAGCCCGACCCCCGTGTGCTGATACTCGCACTGGGCGATCACGGTCAGCCGGTTGGATCCGGCGCGCAGGCCGCGGAGCCAGAGCACATTGCCGTTGAAGCCGTGCTGCGTATCGCTGAGGCGTTTGCCGTTGAGGGTGCATTCCTCGATGGATCGCGCAGCGATGTTGATGAACGTCTCCGACCCCTCGTGCGCCGCGTCGAAGACGACCGTCGTCGCGCTCTGGAACGTCTCGGCGTGCGGATCATCGCTGAGCACCAGCGAGACCTCGTACGAGAGGTTGGAGAGGAGAGCCGCGCGGGCTTGGGCGTCTGACTCGGTGAGATTGTCCTGGAGAGGCGGACGGTCGATCGCTGTAACAGTCACCCGCCGAAGCCTACTAAATGCGCCCTGACACCGCTTGTGCTGTCGCGGACATCGGCACTCGCAAGGGGGGAGACGGCCTCGATCGGGCCGGGCGAACTCCGCGTGGAGCCCCGGATGCCGGGCGACCGGAGCCTCCACGGCGGGCGGTCGGGCCTTTTCAGGTCGCGAGCGTCACGTGACCCCGGGTCGATCTCGAGCGTCTTCGAGTGTCAGCCTCGTCTCTCGCGGACCGTTTGTTACGATCGGCCGCGATGCTGTCGGGCTACGCGCCGATCCTCTTCTTTTTCGGCATCTGCGCGGCGTTTGCTGTCTTGGCACAGTTCCTCAACGCGGCGCTCGGGCCGAAGCGTCCCTCGCCAACCAAGGACCTTCCTTATGAGTCGGGGATGGTGCCGAGGGAGAGCGCCCGGCGCCGGTTCTCGGTCAGCTTCTACGTGACTGCGATGCTCTTCATCATCTTCGACGTCGAGTCGATCTTCCTGTTCCCATGGGCCACGATCGTTCGTGAGCTCAAGGTCTTCGGCATTGTCGAGATGGGGATCTTCATCGCCACGTTGCTGGTTGGCTTGCTGTATGTCTGGCGCAAGGGGGCGCTGCGATGGGACTGAACAACGAACTGATCGTTCCGAGCGCGGCGGGCAGGAGCATCCTGCTTGCCGACGCCGAGGCCGGGACCATCGCCCTGCCGCGCGCCGGGGCTGCCGAGCGGACCGCGTTGCAGAGCGGGTTCGTCACGACGACCCTCGGCAAGGTCATTCAATGGGGCCGGTACAGCTCGCTCTGGCCGGCGCTCTTCGGGCTTGCCTGCTGCGCGATCGAGATGATGGCCACCGGAGCAGCGCGCTACGACATGTCGCGCTTCGGCTGCGAGGTCTTCCGAGCGTCGCCGCGCCAGTCGGACCTGATGATCGTCGCGGGCCGGGTCTCCCAAAAGATGGCGCCGGTGCTCCGCCACATCTACGACCAGATGCCCGAGCCGAAGTGGGTGATCAGCATGGGCGCGTGCGCCTCCAGCGGCGGCATGTTCAACAACTACGCGATCGTCCAGGGCGTCGACAAGGTGGTCCCGGTCGACGTCTACATCCCGGGCTGCCCGCCCCGCCCGGAGGGGCTCCTGGACGCTGTCATGAAGCTGCAGAAGAAGATCGCCGGGGAACTCCCCGGCTCGCTGCTCGGGTAGGGCGGTGACCGCCGTGGGATCGCCCATGAGCGGCGCGCGGGCAGCGGATCTCCTGGAGCGGGAGCTTCCGACCGCGGTGCGCCGTCGCGACGCCGGCTTCGGCGAGGTGACCGTCTGGGTCGATCGCGACGATCTGGTTGCTGTCTGCACGTTGCTGCGAGACCATCCGGATGGGGCTTACACGACGCCGGTCTTCGTCACCGCAGTCGACTGGCCCGATCGCGAGCCCGCCGAGCCGCGGTTCGACGTGGTGTACATGCTCAGGTCGCTGCAGCACAACGACTCCTGCCGGCTGCTCGTCCAGGTGACCGAGGACGACCCCAACGTGCCCACCCTCGAGGGCGTGTTCGCCGGCATGGACTGGCACGAGCGCGAGTGCTTCGATCTGATCGGGATCACGTTCACGGGTCATCACGACCTCAAACGCATCCTGCTCCCGACCGACTGGGACGGGCACCCGCTCCGCAAGGACTACGCGTCCTTCGGCGAGCCGATCGCATTCACCCACAACCTCGAGTGGGCGCTTCCCGCTGCGGAGCGTCCGCGAGACATGCCGGGAGGGTCGCGATGACCGCGCTGCCGCCGTTGGGCAGTCCGACAGCCGACCTCGATCCGCTCAGCGAGCAATACGAGGCCGGTCGCGAACTGCTCGGCATCGAGCCAGGCCTCGACGCCATCGACCTCGTGGAGATCGGCGACAGCACCATGGAATTGAACATGGGGCCGATGCACCCGTCCACCCACGGGGTGCTGCGCCTGGTGCTGAACCTCGACGGCGAGGTGGTCCGCGAGTGCCGCCCCGATATCGGCTATCTCCATACCGGGTTCGAGAAGGACTTCGAGCGCCACACCTACCAGCAATGCATCCCGTACACGGACCGGATGGACTACCTGTCGCCGCTCTTCAACAACCTCGGCTTCTCGCTCGCGGTCGAGCGGCTGCTCGGCATCGAGGTGCCGTTGCGCGGGCAGTACCTCCGCGTGATCATGTGCGAGCTCTGCCGGCTCGCGAGCCATCTGCTCTGGTACGGAACGAGCGCACTCGACCTCGGCGCGACGACAGCGTTCGTCTACGCGTGGCGCGACCGCGAGAAGCTGCTCGACATCAATGAGCTCGTCAGCGGCGTGCGCATGCACACGTCGTTCATCAGGGTCGGAGGGCTGCTTGCCGATGTCCCCGACCCGTTCTATGAGATGGTCGGGGCGGTCATCAAGACCTTTCCGAAGCTGATCGATGAGCACGAGCTGCTCATCACCAAGAATCCGATCTGGCGCCAGCGGACGGTCGGGCTCGGGACCCTCAGTCCCGCCGATGCGATGGCGTATGGGGCAACCGGCCCCGTGCTCCGCGGCAGCGGCATCCCGTATGACCTCCGCAAAGCCCAGCCGTACAGCTCGTACGACCATTTCGATTTCGATGTCCCGATCGGCCGCACCGGCGACGTGTACGACCGCTATCTCGTGCGCATGCAGGAGATGCGCGAGTCGTTGAAGATCATCACGCAGGCGTTCGAGAACCTTCCCGACGGACCCGTCAACACCACGGACCGTCGCGTTGCGCTGCCACCGCGGAACGAGCTGAACACCAGCATGGAATCGCTCATCCATCACTTCAAGCTGGTGACCGAGGGCATGCGCGTCCCGGCAGGGCAGGTCTACCAGGCGGTCGAGTCGCCGCGAGGTGAGCTGGGCTTCTATCTGGTGAGCGACGGAACCAACCGGCCCTACCGCTGCAAGGTGCGCGCACCATCCTTCAGCAATCTGAGCGCGCTGCCGCACATGGTCAGGGGCGAATTGATCGCCGACGTGGTTGCGGTGATCGGATCGATCGATATCGTCCTCGGGGACGTCGACCGATGACTGGGCCCATGCAATCCGCACCCGCCCACCGCGATTTCGCGGGGGCGCCGGAGTGACGTTGCAGGCGGAGACGCGAGCCGCAATCGAGCATGCTCGCGACCGGTATCCACGCGCCCGCAGCGCCATCCTGCCCGCTCTCTGGGCAGTCCAGCACGAGATGGGCCAGATCACCCCGGACGCCATGAGCGAGGTGGCGGGGATCCTGCAGGTCACCCCGAGCGAGGTCGAGGCGGTATCGACGTTCTACTCCATGTACTTCCAGCACCCCCACGGGCGCCACGAAGTCATCGTGTGTATCAACGTCTCCTGTGCCCTGCGCGGCGCCGAGGGCATCGTCGACCACCTGGAACGCACCCTCGGCTGCGCCTCAGGCGAGACCACCGCCGACGGTGCGTTCACCTGGTCGAGCACGGTGGAATGCCTCGGCGGCTGCGGCGGCGCCCCGACAATGCAGGTCGACCATCATTTCGAAGAGAACCTGACCCCCGAGAGTGTCGACCAGATCCTCGGAGCGCTGAGATCGGAGCCGACCCCGCACGGAGAGCACGCAGTCGAGGCGGGTGGCGTCGCGGGGGGCAGCGCCGGCGCGCAAGAAGCGCGACGGCGAGGGGTCCCCGCGACGACAGGCCCCGCCCCCACTGAGCCCAGCAATGCGGGGTCAACAGCGCTGAGCACAGAAGCGAAGAAACGTCGCGGCAAGGCGGGTCAGTAGGATGCAGCGGCCGATGGACGTCACCGCATGGATCAGATGAGCGCTGATGGCTGAGTACAAGCTGCTCACCAAGGATTTCGGCGCGGACGGGCTCCAGACCCTCAAGGGATACGAGAAGGTCGGGGGGTACCAGGCGCTGCGGGACGCCTTCAAGAAGTTCACCCCGGAAACGCTCGTCGCCGAGGTCAAGACCAGCAACATCCGGGGTCGCGGAGGCGCCGGGTTTCCAACGGGAATGAAGTGGTCGTTCCTGCCGAAGGACGTGTTCCCGCGCTATCTCTGCTGCAATGCCGACGAGTCCGAGCCCGGGTGCTTCAAGGATCGGTATCTCATCGATGAGAGCCCGCATCAGCTCATCGAAGGGCTCCTGATCGCGTCCTACGCACTCCAGGTGAACACCTCGTTCATCTACATCCGGGGTGAGTACCACGACCAGCGCCTGCTGCTCGAGCGGGCCACCGAGGAAGCGCGGGCGGCCGGGTACATCGGCAAGAACATCCTCGGCAGTGGTTTCGACTGCGACGTCATCGTCCACGGTGGCGCGGGCGCGTACATCTGCGGAGAGGAGACCGCGCTGATCGAATCGCTCGAGGGGCTGCGAGGCCAGCCACGGCTCAAGCCGCCCTTTCCGGCGATCAAGGGTCTCTACGGGCAGCCGACGGTGGTCAACAACGTCGAGACGCTCTGCAACCTGCCACACATCGTCCAGCGCGGCGGTGAATGGTTCAAGGCGCTCGGTACTGACAAGAGCGCCGGGACGCGCGTCTTCTGCTGCAGCGGCCACATCAATCGCCCGGGGAATTACGAGATGCAGCTCGGGACACCGATCCGCGAGCTCCTCGAGGAGGAGTGCGGCGGCATCTGGCGGGGACAGTCGCTCAAGGCGTTCCAGCCGGGAGGAGGATCCATGCAGGTTCTGCTCCCGCAGCACCTCGACCTCCCCCTCGACATGAACGCGGTCCAGGAGGCGGGATCGTCACTCGGCGCCGGAGCGATGATCTTCATGGACGAGACCACGTGTCTCGTCGATGTGTCGATGCGCCTGGTCGACTTCTATCGCCACGAGTCGTGCGGTAAATGCGTGCCCTGCCGGGAGGGGACCTACTTCGAATCGGAGCTCATGCACCGGCTCGAGGCGGGTCAGGCGACACTGGCGGAGCTCGCCAGCCTTGCGGACATCTGCTCGAACATGGACGGTCGCTGCTTCTGCCCGCTGGGTGACACCGCGACCTGGTTCGTCATGTCGGCATACAAGAGCTTCCGCGACGAATTCGAAGCGCACTGCGGTGCCGGCCGCTGCCCCGTCAGGGCGCAGGCCACCGCTCTGGTGGCGTGACCGCGGTGGCGGAGACGGGAACGCCGCCCGAGCAGCCCGACGACGGCCGCGTCGGCATCAGCATCGATGGACGCGAGCTTCGCGTTCCCAAGGGAACCCTCGTGCTTGACGCCGCCACCGAGGCCGGCATCCACATTCCGATCTACTGCGCCCATCCCAAGATGGATCCAGTCGCCGTGTGCCGGATGTGCCTCGTCAACATCGAGAAGTTCCCGAAGCCACAGCCCGCATGCGCGACGGTCGCGGGCGACGGCATGGTCGTACGCACGAATATCCCGGAGGTCACCAAGCTCCGCGAGGGGATGCTGGAGTTCCTGCTTCTCAATCACCCGCTCGACTGCCCGGTGTGCGACCGGGGTGGCGAGTGCGACCTCCAGGACTTCACCTTCCGCTACGGACCCGGTATCTCGCGCTTTCCGATCACCGAGAAGGTCCACTTCAAGAAGGCGGTGCCACTTTCCGAGCATATCGAGCTGGATCAGGAGCGCTGCATCCTCTGCTGGCGCTGCGTTCGCTATTACGACGAGATCACCGGTGAGAAGGAGATCGTCCTCCAGCAACGCGGCGTGGACACGCTCGTGTCGACATTCGATGACCGCCAGCTGCAGTCGAAGTTTCAGGGCAACCTGCCCGAGGTCTGTCCCGTTGGCGCGCTGACCCACAGGAAGTACCGCTTCGTGTCGCGTCCGTGGGATCTACAGCGGACTGCGAGCGTCTGTCCCGAGTGCTCGTACGGGTGCAACATCAACGTCGACAGCCGGGACTTCGAGGTGCGCCGCTTCGCATCGCGCGATAACCCGCTGGTCGACGACATGTGGCTCTGTGATCGGGGGCGATACAGCTTCGACCGCTGGAACACCTCGGAGCGGGTCCGCCGCCCGGTCGTGCGCAGTGACGACGAATCGCGCGACGTCACGGTTGCCGAAGCGATCACCCAGGCGGCGCGGCGTCTCCGCGAGATTGCCGAGGAGTACGGCGCGGCGTCGATCGGCGTGCTCGGCTCGAGCGCGAGCACCAACGAGGAGCTGTTCCTGCTCGAGCGACTCGCACGTCAGGTGATCGGAACGCCGCATGTCGACCACCAGCTCGAGCCGTTCGACGGCATCTCGGCCGCCGAGCACGAGCTCGGCATCGCCGAGATCGAGGAGTGCGACACGCTGATCGTGCTCGGGGCGGATCCGGAGGAGCAGGCGCCGGTGCTGACCTTGCGCCTCTACAAAGCCGAGCGCAAGAAGGGTGCACGAGTCATCCGCCTGAGCAGCGACGCGACTGCCGCGGATGCGGCCATCGCCGCCTCTGGGGCGACGAGGATCGGCCTCATCGCTGACGAGACCAACCGCGCGCATGCCGCCGCGGTCGCCACCGCGCTCGGCGCCGTCGGCTCGGTGCGCCGGCTCACGATCACCCGCGGGATCAACGGGCGTGGCGCCAAGGACCTCGGGCTGCTCCCGAACGTCGGGCCGGCGTACGCCGCGCTCGCGGAGCCCGGCAAGAACGGCCGTCAGATCCTCGAGGGTCTGGCGTCGGGAACCATGCGTGGACTGCTGATGCTTGGGCCCAACCCCGCACTGGAAGCGGAGAGCGAACTCCTCGAGCGAGCAGTGCGCAAGGCCGCATGTGTCGTGGCATTTGACACTCGTCCCGGGATCGTTTCGCGGTACGCGACCGTCCTCATCCCCGGACACGCGGTCTTCGAGAAGGCGGGAAGCGTCACCAATGTCGAGGGGCGAGTGCAGCGGATCCGTGCCGGCCTGCCGCCGGCAAGCGCGACCCCGGTGGAGACGCGCGTGCTGACCACCCTCGCCGGCGAGATGGGCGCCGTCGGCTGGGGCTCGGGCGACCCGCTTGCGGTCAACCGCCTGCTGCGCGATGAATCTCCGGCATACGGGCGCGCCGGCAACGGCGGGCGGGCGCTGTTCACCGCCGAGGCTGTCGCATGATCGGGCCCGACGACCTCTGGTGGGTCCTGCTCATCAAGTGCGGCGTCCTCGTCGTCTTTCTGCTGACCGCGTTCGCATATCTGACCCTGGCTGAGCGCAAGATCTCGGCCCGAATCCAGCTTCGATATGGTCCAAACCGCGTGGGCCCGTTCGGGATGCTCCAGCCCGCGGCCGACGGGTTGAAGCTGTTCTTCAAGGAGAATGTCGCCCCGGCCGAACGCGACAAGATCCTGTACCTGGTCGGCCCGAGCCTTGCCGGAGGTGCTGCGCTCCTCGCCTACGCGGTGATCCCGTGGGGGACCAACAACTGGTTCGGACACGTCTTCCACTGGGACATCGCGCATGTCAATGTCGGGCTGCTCTTCATCCTCGGCGTCACGTCGCTCGGCGTGTACTCGCTGTTCCTCGGTGGATTCGCATCCAACAGCAAGTACTCGCTGCTCGGCGGCCTTCGCTCCTCGGCGCAGCTGATCTCCTACGAGATGGCGGTGTCATTCGCCCTCATCGGGGTCGTCATCCTCTCCGGCTCGCTCGATCTGGAGCACATCGTCGGCTCGCAGCAGGGGCTGTGGTTCATCGTGCTCCAGCCGCTCGCGTTCATCCTCTACTTCACTGCGGCGTTCGCCGAGACCAACCGGCTGCCCTTCGACCTGCCGGAGGCGGAGACGGAGCTCATCGCCGGCTATCACACCGAGTATTCGGCGATGCGCTTCGGGCTGTACTTCCTCGGCGAGTACATCAACATGGTGACCGTCTGCTCGATCGCAACAGCGCTGTTCCTCGGTGGCTGGCTGCCGCTCCTGCCGTTCCATCCGTTCGACTGGATCCCCGGGCCGATCTGGTTCCTGGGCAAGGTGCTGGTGCTCCTGTTCGTGATGATCTGGGTGCGCTGGACGCTCCCGCGCCTCCGCTACGACCGGCTGATGAACTTCGGGTGGAAGGTGCTCCTGCCTCTGGGGCTGATCAACATCGTCGTCACCGGCGCGGTCGTCGCGCTCCGGGCATAGGTCAGGTGAGGGTGAGACGGTGATCAAGGAGATTGCGAAGGGCCTGGCCTTCACGCTCAAGAAGATGGGAACGCATCCCATCACCGTCCAGTACCCGGAGGAGCAGAAGCCGGTCTCGCCTCGACATCGCGGCAGGCACATCCTGCACCGCTACGACAATGGCCTCGAACGCTGCATCGGCTGCGAGCTCTGCGCGGCCGCGTGTCCTGTCGGATGCATCTACGTGCTCGCCGCCGAGAACGACCCGAAGGCGCCGATCTCCCCCGGCGAACGGTATGCGGAGCGATACGAGATCAACCTGATGCGCTGCATCTACTGCGGCTACTGCGCCGAGGCCTGCCCGACCGAGGCAATCACGCTCGGCCCGCGTTTCGAGATGGCCGACTACCGCCGCGAGCGTACGGTGGTCACCAAGGCGGAGCTGCTCGAGTCGTGGCCGGGCTTCGCGCAGGGGCAGCGTCCCCCGAGCCCCGTTGGCGCCGGTGCGGATCAGACCGGTCGCGAGGATCTCGATCCTGGTGTGCGACCGCGTGCCGCATGGGCTGCGCAGGAGAACACCCTCGACCACCAGACTGCGCCGCATCCGGGTGACCTGGGTGTGCCCGTGGATGTGCCCACCGTGATCGAGCCCGGCGCGGGGAAGACGAAATGACCGTTCTCTTCGCGGTGGTGATCGCCCTCGCCGCGGTGAGCTCGCTCGGCGTTGTTTTCTCACGCCAGACCATCTACTCGGCACTGAGCCTGGTGCTCACCGTCTCGATGCTCGCTGTGCTGTTCCTGCTCCTGAACGCGCAGTTCCTCTTCGCGGTGCAGCTCATCATCTACGCGGGCGCGGTGATGGTGCTCTTCGTGTTCATCGTCGCGCTGCTGAGTCCCGATGCCGAGGATCGGCCGGCGCTGGATCTACGCGCGGTGATCGGCATCACCGGAGTCGTCGTGGTCACCGCTCTCGTGTTCATCGCGGCTCGCAACGGAATCACCTACAGCACCAACGGATTTCACGGGACGGTGGTGGGCACGGCGAGCGACCCATACCACACCTTCAACTTCCCTCAGGACGCCGTGAACAACGCCGGCAACGTGCAGACGGTGGCCGGGCAGCTGTTCACCAACTACCTGCTGCCCTTCGAGATCACCTCCATGCTCCTGCTGGTCGCGGCCATCGGGGCTGTCTACCTGACCAGGCGCTCGAGCCGGTGACGGAGCATCGCGGATGCTGAACCCAAATCTGTTTCCGTATCTGCTTGGGCTTTCGGCATTCCTGTTCACCGTCGGAGCCATGGGTGTGCTCATCAGGCGCAACCCGATTGTCGTGTTCATGTGCATCGAGTTGATGCTCAACGCCGCCAACGTCGCGCTGGTTGCCTACGGCCGATTCCTCAATAGTGAGGAGGGTCAGATCTTTGCTTTCATGGTGATCGTGGTCGCCGCTGCCGAGGTGGTGGTGGGCCTCGCCCTGATCACGCAGATCTTCCGGCTCGGCCGCGAGCTGGACGTCGACGACCTCAGTGAGATGAAGGAGTGAACGTCAGCACGGCGTCCATCCTCGTGCTTCTGGTGTTGCTCTTTCCCCTGGCCGGGGCGGCTCTCAACGGGCTTCTCGGACCCGTGTTCGGCAGGCGATTCGTCAACATCGCCGGGACCGTCTCGATCTTCGCCTCCTTCCTGGTTGCCTGCCTCGTGCTGGCCACCGTCGTGGGCGCGCCGTCGGGACACGGCGCCATCACGGTTCGTCTCTGGGACTGGATCAACCTCGGTGGTGGCACCAACCTCTCGGTGGGGATGGACTTCACGCTGGATGCCCTGAGCGCGCTGATGCTCATGGTCATCACCGGGGTCGGCTTCCTGATCCACGTCTACAGCGTCGGCTACATGGAGCATGACACGGGGTTCGCCCGCTTCTTCAGCTACATGAACTTCTTCATCTTCTCGATGTTGACGCTCGTGCTCGCGGCGGACCTGGTCATCCTCATCATCGGGTGGGCCCTGGTTGCGTTGAGCAGCTATCTGCTCATCGGCTTCTGGCACGACCGGCCGACGGCGGTCGCCGCGGCTCGGAAGGCGTTCATCACCCAGGTGATCGGTGACGTCGCGCTCGTGATCGCCGCATTCCTCATCGTGCTCAACACCCACACGCTCAGCCTGCCCAACATCTTCGCGCGCACCCAGGCGTTTCCAGCCGGTGGCGCGCTGGTCACAGGCGTCTGCGTGCTGCTGGCGATCGGCGCCTTCGCAAAGAGCGCTCAGTTCCCGCTGCACACGTGGCTGCCGGACGCCATGGAGGGTCCGACGCCGGTTTCAGCGCTGATCCACGCAGCAACCATGGTCACCGCGGGTGTGTATCTGATCGCCAGGTTCCACGTGCTGTTCAACCTCGCCCCGGTCGCCGAGGGCATGGTGGCCTGCGTCGGCATGGGGACGGCGGTGATGGCGGGCATCATCGCGCTCTCGCAGATCGACATCAAGCGCGTGATCGCCTACTCGACGATGTCGCAGATCGGTCTGATGATCTACGCCGTCGGCATCGGCGCGTACTCCGCGGGCATGTTCCATTTCGCGATGCATGCCGTGTTCAAGGCACTGCTCTTCATGGCTGCGGGCAACGTCATCCACGCGCTCCACGACGAGCAGGACATCCGCCTCATGGGGGGGCTGCACGCGCGTATGAGGTGGACCCACCTCGCGTTCGCTGCCGGGTCATTCGCTCTGGGTGGCTTCTTCCTCTTTTCCGGCTGGTTCAGCAAGGAGGATCTGCTTGGCTTCGGAACGCTCTCCGGACCGGGGCCCGCGCCGTGGATCCTGTATGCAGTTGGCGTCGGCGTCAACGTCCTCACCGGCCTCTACGCCTTCCGCCTCTACTTCACCGTGTTCCAGGGCGAGCCTCAGACCGCGCGCGGCTTCGGCGTGAAAGAGGCGGGGTATCCGATGTTGATCCCGGTCGTGATCCTGGGTGCCCTCTCGGTGATCGTCGCGTGGCCGCTGCAGTTCCCACTGCCCAACACCCTCCACGTGTTCAGCGACTTCCTGAGTCCCGTCTTCGCGGGGTCGCAGTCACCATTGCTCCACGACCCCTCATTCGGCCTCGCGCTGGTTGCGCTGGTCATCGGCAGCGCGGCGAGCCTGCTCGGCATCGGTCTGGCCATGCGTCTCTGGTATGAGCACCGCCCCGACCCGCAGGTCGTGCTCGCGAGCCTGCCACGAGTGATCCCGCTCCTCTCGTACAACAAGTTCTATTTCGACGAGATCTACGACCGCGCGCTCGTGCAGCCCGTCAAGGCCGTGGCGCGAACAGCGCGGCGCGTCGTCGAGCCCGATGTCATGGACAGCTGGGTCCAGGGGATCGGCGAGTTGCTCCGTGGTTTCAGTCTCGACCTCCGGCTCGTTCAGACCGGGTTGATACGCGACTACGCATCGATCTTCACCGTCTTCGCGGTCGTGCTCGTCGTGGTGTGGGTGTTCATCGCGCGATGAATCACATTCCCTGGCTCACGCTGCTGATCGTCATCCCCGCCGGGGCGGCGATTCTGCTCCAGCTGGTGCCCCGCCGCCTGACCGCGGTGGTCAAGGGGCTCACCATCTTCGCGACGCTCGCCGGGGCGGTGATCGTCACATTGCTCCTGCTCTGGATGCCCGGCAACAAGGCGACCAACGGGCCGCTGCCGCTCCATTTCCAGGAGACCCACGCCTGGTTGCCGGCCCTCAACGCCACCTACCACCTTGGGATCGACGGAATCTCCGCCTGGTTGCTCGCACTGAACGCCGGGGTGTTCCTGCTCGGTGCGCTGGCGATCGCGCGCAAGTCCACCGACCGCCTGCGTTTCTACTGCACGTTGGTGCTGCTCACCGAAGCCGCGACCACCGGGGTGCTCCTGTCGATCGACCTGCTGCTCTTCTACATGTTCTGGGAAGGGATGCTGGTACCGCTGTACGTCCTGCTCAGCAACTGGGGCGGTGTGAAGCGCGGCCCGGCGACGCTCAAGTTCATCGTCTACACCGTCGCCGGCAGCCTGCTGATGCTGGTGGCGATCATCTATCTGTACGTGCAATCGCCGTCTGGATCCTTCGATCTCGAAAGCATCCTCGCGCAACCGATCAGCTCTGGCAGCGCCTTCGTGATCCCGCTCATCCATGTCACGACGTTCACACCCAAGGAGCTGGCGTTCATCTGCTTCGCGCTCGCCTTCGCGATCAAGATCCCGATCGTCCCATTCCACACATGGCTCCCCGATCTCTACGAGGCGTGCCCGCCTGCGGTCCTGGTGTTCTTCGCCGGCGTGGTCAGCAAGCTCGGTGCGTACGGCTTCATCCGTTTCGCGCTGACGCTCTTCCCGGGTGAGATGGAGAAGTACCGCTTCGTGCTGGCCGCGTTCGCCGTGCTCAGCATCATCTACGGGGCACTGATGGCCCTCTCGGAACGCGACCTCAAACGGATCGTCGCCTACGCGAGCATCAGCCACCTGGGGTTCATCGCACTCGGGATCTTCTCGCTCACCGACAACGGGATCAACGGCGCGGTGATCCAGATCATCAATCACGGCATCATCATCAGCGCCCTGTTCCTGATCGTTGGCTATGTGGAGGCGCGCACCGGGACCCGCGATCTCGGCGAGCTGTCAGGGCTCGAGCGCCGGATGCCATGGCTCTACTTCTTTTTCCTGGTGGCGACTCTCGCGGGCCTGGGGATGCCCGGCATGAACAGCTTCGTTGGCGAATTCACGATCATGCTGGGGGCCTTCCAGCTCAACTGGGTGTACGCGGTGCTGGCCGGTGGCGGCGTGATCCTCGCCGCGTGGTACATGCTCCGCCTCCACCAGGGGCTGATGCACGACCCTCCCAAGCCTCGTACTGAGGGGGTGCGCGACCTGCGGATCGGCGAAGGGCTGCTTCTGGCGCCGCTCGTTGCGATGATGATCTTCATCGGGCTCTATCCCAAGCCCATCACCGATGTCTCCACCGGATCGGTGAACACATATGTGAGCCTGATACAGCCCGCGGCGTCGAACCCGGGAACGCAGTGATGCTGATCGCGGCGTCGCCGGTCCCGCTGACGTTTCCGGGGGGACGTGATCTCATCGGCATCCTTCCCGAGCTCGTCCTCGGGGGCGCGTTCCTGCTGCTCATGCTCCTCGACCTGGTGATCCCGGCTTCGCGGCGGACCTGGCTTGCGGGCTTCGCGTTGCTCGGCATCGCGGCCACGTTCGGGGTGACGATCTGGGCATGGTTCGATGCGAACCCCGGCCGTCTGGTGTACTCGGGCTCCTTCGCATACGACAGATTCGCGCTGTTCGTCGATGCGATCCTGCTGGTGAGTGCCGGACTTGTGGTCATGATCAGCCCGAACTATCTGAACCGGCGGGGCATCCACTACGGTGAGTACTACGCGCTGATCCTTGCCGCCACGCTCGGAATGATGCTGCTCGCGGGCGCGACCAGCCTGATGGTCATCTTCCTGGCCATCGAGCTGCTCTCCCTGGCGCTCTATGTGCTGAGCGGCTTCTCGCGTCACGAGGAGCGGTCGCAGGAGGCGGCGCTGAAGTATCTGTTGCTTGGCGGATTCGCTTCGGGATTCCTGCTCTTCGGCATGGCGCTGATCTATGGCGAAACCGGGCACACGCAGCTCGCGCAGATCGCTGCCGCGATCCAGGGTCAGACCACGCTGACGGTCGATCCGCTCCTCCTCGCGGGCGTGTTGCTCCTCTTCATCGGATTCGCGTTCAAGATCTCGGCGGCGCCCTTCCACTCGTGGACGCCTGATGTGTACCAGGGAGCGCCGACATCAGTCACGACCTTCATGAGCGTCACCACCAAGGTCGCCGCCTTTGCGGCTCTCGTCCGCGTGTTCACGTACACCTTCGACGGCGGGGGGACGCACTTCTACCAGCATTGGGAGCCGGTGGTCGCGCTGGTGGCGATCACCTCGATGGTCGTCGGCAATATCGCCGCCCTGACACAGACGAGCGTCAAGCGCATGCTCGCCTACTCAGGCATCGCGCAGGCCGGGTACATCCTCATCGGCGTCGCGGTCGGCCCGGTGCTGCTGCCCTCGGGGCAGACGAGCTCGTTCGGAACGATCGGGGTCCTGTACTACCTCGCGGCGTACGCGGTGACCAACATCGGCGCCTTCGCGGTGATCACCATCATGGCCGGACGCGGGGAGGATCTCGACAGCTACGACGGGCTGCGCGGGCTGGCGCATCGCCGTCCGTTCGTCGCCGCCAGCATGGCACTCTTCCTGTTCTCGCTCGGGGGGTTCCCGCCGACTGCCGGGTTCTTCGGCAAGTTCCTCGTCTTCACGGCGGCAATCAATGCGGGTCAGGTCCCGCTCGCACTCTGGGGCATCGCCACCAGTGCGGTGTCGGCGTTCTACTACCTTCGCGTAGGACTGCTCATGTACCAGCGCCCTGCTGAAGGGGCGGAGGAGTACCGGTGGTCGCGGACCGGTTTCTCAGGCAGCGCCGTCCTGGTTGCCACCACGGCCGGGACCCTCATCCTCGGAGTCATGATCGTGCTCGTCTACACGGCTGCGACCGCATCGCTCAAAGGGTTGATCGTGTGAAGGACGAGCTGCAGAAGGGATTCGTCGAGATCGTGGGCGGCGAGGGGGTTAGCGGCGACGTTGTCAGCCCGGCCGACCTGCACGCGCTCACCGTTGTGGCGAACTTCTGCAACCAGCACGGTGTCCCGATCAGCGTGACGAGCAGTCCCCCGGCGACTCCGGGCGGCGCGCCCGAGCGCGGCGGGATCATCCTCAGCGTCCATCGCCTGGCGGACATCCAGGTCGCCGCCGCCGGTCTCACCGTTCGTGCCGGCGCGGGCGCGACCGTCGCTCGTGTGCGTGCCTCGGTGGCCGAGGACAAGCTGGCAGTGGTCGGCCTCGGCGCCGACACTGGATCGGAGCACGTCGGCACCCTGGTGGCCCGCGGCGAGGTGCCACGGCGCTCGCTTGCCGGTGTGGAGGCGGTCCTCTCCAACGGGGAGACCGTCAAGGCGGGCGGCGCCGCTCTCAAGGACGTCGTCGGCTACGACCTGACTGCCGTCCTGCTCGGGAGCGCGGGGCGTCTCGCGATCATGGCATCCGTGACCTTCCGCCTCGAGCCGGCCGCTGCGCGCACGGCGACTTCCAAACCCCCGGGGACGCGAACCTGGCAGCCCGGCCTGGCCGGCGCCTTCGATCCAAAAGGCTTACTGCGCTCAGGCGCGTTGCGGTGACGGCCAGGGAGGTCGCCGGGAAGTACTGGCACGAGTACACGCGGATGCGGACCGCGATCTTCCTGCTCCTCGGCATCCTGCTCATCGTCCTTATCGGCTCGTTCGTTCCCCAGCAGAACACGTCCGACCCCGGGAAGGTCGAGGCGTTCCTCACCGCCTGGCCGAACCTGAACGTGCTCTTCGCCGACCTCCAGCTGCCGCTCACCCAGGTGTTCGTGTCGCCGGTCTTCTACGTGCTCCTCGGCCTCCTCTACGTGTCGCTGGGGTGGTGTGTCCTCCGCCGCGGCAGGGCGCTCGTCATGCGGACCGCGCGCGGGTACAAGCGAACGCCGCAGTACTGGGGCGAATGGGGATCGTGGCTGTTCCACAGCTCCTTTTTCCTGCTGCTCATCGCGGTGGTGTGGGGGAAGGCGACCGGATACCAAGGGCTCGTGACCCTGACGCAGGGTCAGAGCTTCACCAACACGCCGGCCGGGTACGACACCCTGCAGCAGGGGCTGCTGTTCCACGGAAACTACGCGCCATTCACATTGCGCCTCAACAGCTTCGAAGCGACCTACGCCGCCAACGGCGAGGCGAGCAACTATGTGAGCAATGTCACCGTCCTCGACCACGGGAAGGCCCTGGAGACCAAGGACATCCTGGTCAACGACTTCCTCAGCGTCGACGGGGTCAACGTGTATCAGCAGGACTACGGATGGGCGCCGACGATCGTCGTCAAGAACCCAGCCGGGCAGACCGTGTACGACGGATCCATTCAGTTCTTCGATGACGCGGGCAACATCGGCGACAAGGCGCTCGCTGACGGCGTGCTCAAGGTGCCCGATTTCAACTACACCATCCCCGGCGCCGCGGCGGCCGTGCAGATCGGCGCCAAGATGTCGTTCTTCCCGGACGCGACAGTGATCCCGTCGGTCGGTACCAACGGTTCGATCAACCCCACGGCCACTGCGTACGGCCCTGGCGGCGTCGCTCCGCGCAACCCGGTGATCGAGATGCAGCTGTACGTCGGCAACCTCGGCCTCAACAGCGGTGCACCGCAGAACGTGAACCAGCTCAACACCACCGGGATGACGCCGTATTTCACGACTGCGCAGGTCATCCCGATCACCCTCGGCCAGACGCTGCAGCTCCCGATCGACACCCAGAAGGGCAAGGCAGTCGACTTCTCGATCTCATTCCCCTCGGTGACCCAGTACTCGCTCTTCCAGGTCAACGACGATCAGGGAGTGCTGCTCGTGTACACGTCGTTCATTCTGATCATGACCGGTCTGCTCACCAAGCTCTATCTTCGACCGCTGCTCGAGCGCCTTCAGCGCAAGCGCCGCCAGCCCGTCACGCTCGATCCGCGCTGGTCCGCAGACGCGAGTGGCGAGCCTCAGACGCCGGAGCGAGAACCCGCCTCGGTCTGATCGAACCCGGGCGCAAGCTCGGCGATCCGCGCCGGGGAGAGGTAGTTGAGGCGGCGCAGTGCCTCACCCTCGTAATCCAGCTCGAGGAGCCCGCCCTTCGCGCACTGCAGGCGGTGCAACGCGTACCGCGGCCGGTGCTCGGCGGTGACCCAGAATCCCTGGATGGGGTCGCCATGGCTCACGCAGATGCCGCCGTCGCCCGGGTGCTCGGCGAGGAGTCGCATCAGCGGCCGGCGCACCCGTGCAGCCAGTCCGGCGACCGACTCGTCGTTGCGGAGAACGCCGGGCAGGATCATGTGGATCAGCCAGAGTGGTCGCCGCCAGGGCACCTGCTTGGGTGGGATGCCCTGCAAATACAGCCCGAAGCGGGTCTCGATGAGGTCGTCGGTGTACGTGATCGGCACCGAGTCGAGGTACGACGCGATGATCTCCGATGTCTGCCGGGCCCGCTCCAGCGGGCTCGAGTAGATCTGGCGTGCCGTGCTGCGCGCGAAGTACCGGCCGAGCGCGTGAGCCTGCTTGACCCCCTTCTCGCTCAGGGGAAAGTCAGGAAGGTGACCGTAGAGCACGCCATCAGGATTGCGGACGTCGCAGTGGCGAACCAGGTGGAGGCGGGTCGAGACAGATGCTTGGCTCACGCATGGCGATGCTACGGGATGACGTCGCAGCGGGGCATTTGATCGCGCCGGATGGTTGTCTGGGAGCGATCGGTGCATACCACCAGTCTTTCTTCACAATATGCGCTCGTGGCGCGCGCGGCGCGCGGACACACGAGACGCGCAGAACCAGGAGATCATGTCCGAGATCCCGGCACGTATACGCCGCAACCTGCACGTCATCCTGCCGGTCGCGCTCTACCTGCTGCTACGCCTCCCGTCGCTCATCGAACCGCAGTGGTATTCAGATGAAGCCGGCTACGCGTCGACCACGTGGCTCACACATGCCGGCTACGGCCTCTACGTCAACGCCTGGAACAACAAACCGCCGCTGCTCTTCGGCGTCTACGGCCTGAGTCAAACGCTCTTCGGTGCCAGCGAGGCCGGCCTCCATGTGCTCACCATTCTGAGCGGTCTCGCCGCGATCATCGCCGCCCCGCTCGGCATGGCCCGCCTCCTCACCAGACGTGCCGCGCTGTGGGGCGGGCTCGCCATTGCGATCATCGTCGGCTCACCGATGCTGGACGGCAATCTCGCGCTCCCCGAGAGTCTCCTCATCGGTCCGGTGACCGTGGCGATGGTGTGGTTCCTCTATGCCAGCAGCGGTCGTGCGGCGCGCACACCGCGCACCCCCACGCTCGTCGTGATCGGCGTGCTGTTCGCGTGTGGATTCCTCATCCAGCAGACCGCGGTCGCCGACTTCGGCGCCGTGATGCTCTGGTGCTTGGTGCGTCGCAACTGGAGGACGCTCCTCACGCTCGGCGCCGGCTTCGCGATCACGGTCGCGGCGGTGATCGTCCCGTTCATGGTGACGTCGGGCGCTCACAACGTCTGGTTCGCCCTGGTGACCTCGTACGTCGACTACGTCAACGATGCGCTGGGCGATCGACTCCCAGCGTATGCCGTGCGCATCGTTATGGTCCTGGCGATGGTTGCGGTGGCGTGGATGTTTCGCAGCGCGAAGGATGAACGGCTGGAGCTGGTGCGCATCTGGGCCACCGCGCTGCTCTTCACGGCGATCGCTGCAGGGTATGCGTATGAGCACTTCCTGCTGCCGGTGATGATTCCCGTGGTCATGCTGGTGACCGGGCTGGTGTCGCGCCATCATCTCCGCGTCGCGCGAGACGTCCGACGACCTCGCGTGCTCGTGGCGGGGGCGCTCTTCGTGGCCATCGCCTCCACCGGGTGGTCGCTGTTCATGGCCGGTTACCGGACGACGGTCTGGAGCGTGGGCTACTACGCCAATGCGGTCAGCTACGTGTCCGGATCGATTTCCGAGCTCGGCTACGACACGTACTTCGACGCCCGCAGCTACGGCGAGCACGTGGCCGAGCAGTGGATCAGCAGCCACAACCTCGTCGGCGTGACCGCGATGCTGTGGACCAACCTTGCCTGGCCGCTCGTCGATGACGAGCTCCTCCCACCGACGCGCAGCGGCCCGCTCTACGTGACTCTCGCGCTCGAGGATGGGACCGGCGGCATCCTCGCGAGGATGAACGCGACACCTCCGGAGGTGATTCTCATCACTCCAAGCGGCATCGAGAACCTGGGTGATATCCGCGCGTTCATCGGCACCCATGCGTACAACGAGGTGATCGATGCGTATGGCATCGAGCTCTACGTCCGCGCCGGCGGCTGACCGTCAGGGTGTCGCGGATCGGAGCTGACTCCGCTCGATGTACACCGTCTCGAGCCCGATGGCAAACATCGCCACGTAGTAGTGCTCGATCACCGGGATGATGGATGGACGAAGGACCAGGCTCGGTTGATCGATGACGATCACCGTCGGCCGGCGGCGCGCAACATACGGGCCGACTGCGAGCCGGCTCCCCAGCAGCACGTCGTCATTGAACAGCCCGACCGTCGGCAGCACGGTGTTGAGTGGCGTGAGCAGGTAGACCCACTCGTCCGACACGTTCCAGACGACCGCCGACGCGTTGGCGTAGTGGTGTGCGACGAGCCACGCGGTGATGGCGCGGTCGTAGCCCACGTCGCGCGTGAAGCTGTCCTGCCACGCCGTGCGCTCCGAGCTGCTCATCAGCGCGGCGTAGCCGTCCGTGTAATACCTGCTCAGGCTGCGCCCGTTGATCCAGTACGAGCCGGCGTACGATCCTTCCGCAGCACCGAGCAGGATGCCGGCAGAGAGCAGCGCGGAACCGAGCCACAAACGCGAGCCGCGGCTGCGTGACAGCAGCATGGGCAGCCGGTGCCATGACGTTGCTGCGACGGCGGCGCACAACCAGGGGATGGACGGCAGGAGCAGGTGCGGGTAGGGGAAATGGGCGGATCCGGCCACGAGAAGGTCGATGCCCGCCAATAGCCAGAGCATCCACGCGCAGTCGCGGGTTCGTCGCGCCACGAGCGCCGACCCGACGAGCAGTGCGCTCGTCCCGCCGGCGATGGCCCCAAAGTGGAGCACTGCGGCGAGTGCCGTCGTTGGCGCTGCGTTCTCCGCGTAGATTCCGTAGAACGAAACGACCGCAAACCACGTCGCGCCCACGCCAGAAGCGATGACTGTGGGAAGCAACCAGAGCACCGTCACGGCAGCGCCGGTGGCGTAGAAGCGCAGCAGGTAGCGCCAGGCTGCGGGACGCGTGATCAGCAGGATCCCGCCGATCGCGACCACATCGGCGATCACCGTCTGCTGCATGCCGAGGGCGATCGACGCCAGAAACCCGGCGACGTACGGTGCCCAGCGATGCCGCGCCGCCCACCACGGCGAGGCGATTTCCACGAGGAGCAACATGCCCGCCCAGGTCATCGGGCCGATGAGCGCTCCTTCGGGGAGGAAGAGTTGAGCGTCGAGAAGGGGCGGGCCGATGATCAGCGCGGCGAGCACGCAGGCGATGCCGGCCCGCCGCCGCGAACCCGTGAGCCGGGCTACTCCCCAGCCGATTCCGGCCACCGCCGCGATGGCGCTCAGCAGCGGCACCAGGTGGATCGCCGCCTCCGAGTAGCCGAGGAAGTGGGTCAGGATCCCGTAGATCCAGTACTGCAACGGCGGTTTGTTATCCCAGGCGCCCGGCGAGGTGTAGAGGGTGCCGCCGCTGAAGACAGTCCGTCCGACGTAGGCATACGTGCTCTCGTCCGCGTACCAGTGCGGTTCGAGCAACGCGGGGATCCGGAGGGCGACGATCATCGCGACGCCGGCCGCGATCCCGGACCATGGCGCGCGCGTGGCGGCGCGTTCAGGCGCCGGCTGATCGGGTTCTGTCATCCGGAAAGCGCTTCCCCAGCACACGTCTGACGAGATGGCGCCCCCGGTAGGAGTCGAACCCACGACCGTCGAGTTAGAAGCTCGCTGCTCTATCCGCTGAGCTACGGGGGCACGCGGCGAGTGTACCTGCGGCGATTCGTTCGGACCGCCGACCACCGCGCCATATAATCGCCGAGCCTCCTTTGTGGAGTCCCATGGTGGCCATAGCTCAGCTGGTTAGAGTGCCAGGTTGTGGCCCTGGAGGTCGCGGGTTCGAATCCCGCTGGCCACCCCATTCCCCGCTACAGTCGCCGCCCATGACACCGAATGAGCGCGACGACCACATTGGGCGCAATCGCGCCGCCTGGAACGTCTCGGCCGCCGAGTACGCTGCCCCCGGGCGACGGAACTGGGCCTCCGAGCCCTCCTGGGGTATCTGGAGCATTCCGGAGAGTGACGTCCACCTCCTCAGCGACGTTGGGGGCCTGGACACGATCGAGCTCGGATGCGGGAGCGGCTACGTGTCGGCCTGGCTGGCCCGCCGCGGCGCGAGGCCGGTCGGTATCGACCTGGCGGAGAATCAGCTCGCAACGGCCAGAGCGCTCCAGGACGAGCACGACCTTCACTTCCCGCTGATCCAGTGCAGCGCCGAGGCGGTTCCTCTGGCGGATGCCAGCTTCGACCTCGCGATCAGCGAGTACGGCGCGGCGATCTGGTGCGACCCGTACCGCTGGATCCCAGAGGCGGCGCGGCTCCTCCGTCGCGGTGGCCGCCTGATCTTCCTCGGCAACGGCGCGCTCCTGATGCTCACCGTGCCCGACACCGACGCCGAGGGGCCTGCGGGGACCGCGCTGCGGCGCGACTACTTCGGCATGCACCGGTTCGAGTGGCCCGACGAGGACAGCGTGGAATTCCACCTTAATCATGGAGACTGGATCCGCCTCCTCCGGGACTCCGGATTCGACGTGGAAGACCTGATCGAGCTCCGTCCCTCGCTCGACGCGACCACGCGCTATCCGTTCGTCAGCCTCGAGTGGGCGCGGCGCTGGCCCTCCGAGGAGGTCTGGGTGGCGCGACGTCAGTCCGCAGCGAGCGCCGGGCCGCCAAAGGGCCTGCCGGTCCCTCGACGTAGACTGCCAGACCATGCATGACGATCGCTGGGATGCTGTCGACGCGTACACGACCGGGCTGCTGCAACCGGCTGACCCGGCGCTCGAGGCAGCTCTCAAGGACAGCGCCGTGCTGCCGAACATCGCGGTGTCCGCGCCACAGGGACAGTTTCTGCATCTGCTGGCTCGTACTATCAGCGCGCGCAGGATCCTCGAGATCGGAACGCTTGGTGGCTATAGCGCAATCTGGATGGGGCGCGCCCTCCCCGAAGGCGGACGTCTGATCAGCCTCGAGCTCGACGAGCGCCGCGCCGAGGTTGCGCGTCGCAACATCGCCCGCGCCGGGCTCGACGGCAATGTCGAGGTGCGGGTCGGCCCAGCCCTGGACAGCCTCGCGCAGCTCAGGGCCGATCAGGCTCAGGCGTTCGATCTTGTCTTCATCGACGCGGACAAGCGCAACGCCCCCGAGTACTTCAGCAACGCCGTCGACCTCTCGCATCCCGGCAGCCTCATCGTCGTCGACAACGTGGTGCGCCAGGGGAAGCTGATCGAAACCCAGAGCAATGATCCCGACACAGACGGCATGCGCCGTCTCATCGAGCAGATGGGCGCCGACCGCCGCATCACGCCTGCGGTCATTCAGACGGTCGGTGTCAAAGGCTGGGACGGGTTCGCGCTTGCCCTGGTGCTCGAGTCCTAGACGGAGATCAGCGATCCGGGCGCGCCCAGCGCGGCGGCGGTGCGTCGCGCCGCATCAGTCGCCACGGAAACCGGGACGTCGCCGCCGTGCAGCAGTGCGCCCGCGTGCTGCAGCCAGGCCGAGTCATCGGCAACCTCGGCGAGCGCAACTTCTCCGCCGAGACGGCTGAGATAGCGCGCGGCAATCCATCCGAGGCGGCCGCTGCCGGTATCGGTCGCGAAGGCGTTGGCCTGCTCGGCAAGCCGTGCGCCGATGGCGAGCATCGCCATACGCCGGGCGATGCGCCGCATGGGCAGTTGCTTCGCGTCAGCATCGTCGATCGCGTTCAGCAAGCGAAGCTGTGAGTCGAGATGTTGGAGCGCGTCGATGAGCACGCCGCCCAGGGGTGCGACGGGTCCACCGGCGGAGACGCCCTCGGCGCGGCGCTCGGTGTCGCCGAGGTAGCCGGGGAGCGCGCCGTGCTCGAGCGCACGCTGCACATCGAGCGCGATCACGTTGCCCGACCCCTCCCAGATCGCGTGGACGTACACGTCCCGGAGCAGCCGCGCGTCCGGCCAGTCCTCGATGAACCCGTTGCCGCCGCGCACCTCCATGCTCTCGGTGGCGCAGACGCGGGCGCGCTCGGTGCCGTGCATCTTGAAGAGGGGAGTGAGCAGCCGAAGCGCGGCTTCGGCTTCGTGATCACCGGAGTCCGCGGCGTCGGCGAGCTCGGCCACCCCCATCGCGGCCGTGAGGCCCGCAACGGAGTCGACCACCAGCTCGGCGAGCGTGTCGCGCATCAGCGGATGCAGATCGAGGCGGCGTCCAAAGGTCGATCGTCCGTGCGTATGGGTCAGCGCCTCGGAGGCGCTCCGGCGCATCGCCCCGGCAGTCGCAGTGGCAATGCCGACCCTGGTGGCGTTGACCATGTCCATCATCTGGGGGAGGCCGCGCTCGAGCGTGCCCACCTGCCACGCGAATGCTTCACGGAGTCCGACCTCGGCGGATGCCATCGCGCGCGTCCCGAATTTCTCCTTGAGGCGATGGATCACGTACGAGTTGCGCGTGCCGTCCTCGAGCAGTCGGGGCATGAGGAAGAGGCCCAGCCCGCGCGGACCGGCGGGCGCGCCGCCAGGTCGGGCGAGCACCAGGATGAGGTCGCTGTGCGCACAGCTCGCGAACCACTTCTCACCGGAGAGCCGCCAGGTGCCGTCCCCCGCGGCCGTTGCAACGCACTCGTTCGCTCCGACGTCAGATCCGCCGGCCTTTTCGGTGAGGAACATCGCCACGGTGAGGTGCTTGCCGGCGTCGTCGACGATGCCCGGAAGGAATCGCGCTGCCAGCGCTGGGTCGTTGCGTTCGAGGCACCGGGCCGCAGCGTCCATCATCCCGATCGGACAGCCGGTGATCGCCTGGTCGGACTCGAGAATGAGCGAGAGCATCGCGGTGATCAGGCTCCGGGGCGCCCGTCGCGTCAGACCGCGCCAGCCGGGCATGTACGCCGCCCGAACTGCGCCGAATCCAAGGACCCTCGACTCGAGCTCCTTGTACGCGGGATGGAACTCGATCTCGTCGATGCGCTCGCCGCGTCCGTTGTAGGGGCGCAACACCGGCGGGTTGCGGTCCGCGGTCCGCGCCAGCGGCTCGATGACCTGCGGCACCATGGTTCCGAGCTCGCGAAGCGCTCCGTCGGCGACCGGCCAGAGTCCCTCACCGACGGTGCGGCGGGTCAACCAGCGGAGATGCTCGTCGGGCAGGTACCAGTCCGTGGTATCGGCAGCCGGGATGAAGTGCACTCCGGGGTCAGACGGCAGCATCCCCGCCACCATAGCGCGCCGCTACGCTCACCATAGACCGCGCGCTTCGAAGACCTCCTTGAGCACCCGCGGGCGGTCGGTCATGATGCCGTCCACCCCGAGGTCGAGCAGCAACTCCATCTGCGCCGCGTCGTCGACGGTCCACACGTGTACCGGCAGCCCGGCGCGGTGGGCTGCACCGACGAACCGCTTGTCGATGCGCAGCCGGCCCCAGCGCTGCGGCACCTGGAGGCAGTCGGCATGGAATCGCGGCATCGAGCCCGTCCTCGACGCGACGTACGCCGTGGCCGTGGCAACCTGACCCATGGACGAGCAGATCCGCCCCCGCGCCAGCCGGCGGATGCGCGCGACCCGCCGGTCGGAGAACGATCCGATGCACACCCGGTCGAACGCTTCGAGGCGGCTCACGAGATCGAGCAGGGGCGCGACTGTGTCGTCCGCCTTGGCGTCGATGTTGAGGGCGACGTCGTCCCAGCGCGTGAGCAGCTCCTCGAGTGTCGGGATCACGACCCCGTTGCCGCGAAACGGGAAGGTTTGCCCACCGTCCGGGCTGAACGCGTATCCGGCGTCGGCATCGCGGATCTCGGCGAATGAGAGCCTGCTGATCTTCCCGGCGTGATCGGTCAGGCGGTCGAGGGTGCTGTCGTGGAAGACGAGGAGAACGCCGTCGCTGGAGACCTGGACGTCCGTCTCGAGGTACCGGTATCCCATTGCCACAGCTGCCTCGAACGCTGGCAGGGTGTTCTCCGGGGCTTCACCACCGCCCCCGCGATGGGCGAAGGCGATCGGGCGCGAGCGCTCGAGAAATGCACGCTGGACCATGGACGTGGCGGTCAGGGTAGCCGGACGGACCGCTAGCGCACCCAGGTTCCGGCGCCGGACAGCGCGCTGAAGAGGGGACGCTCCACGCGTCCGTCCGCGACGCAGACGGCGCCGACCCCTCGGACTCGCGCCTCGGCGCTGGCGCGGAGCTTCACCCGCGCCCGGCCGCCGATCGCCGGAATCAGGTGCTCTGCCTCGCGGGTCGAGAGCCGTCCGATGAGGCTCGTCTCGTCAGCCGGGTCCCGGAGGAGGCCCGGCGTGTCGGCGAAGATCATCAAAAGGCTGGCACCCAGACCGATCGCGATCTCCGCCGCGAGCCGGTCCCCGTCGACGTTGATCGCGGTCCCGTCCTCGGCAGCGATCGGCGGGCAGATGACCGGGGTCAGCCCGGCCGCGAGCAGACGGCCGAGCAACACGGTATCGACAGAGTCGATGCTCCCCACGTGGTTGTCGTGGAGCACCTTGGTCCGGCCATTCTCGCGAATGCGGATGGCCGAGCGCCGCGTCCCGCGAACCAGACCGCCGTCGAGGCCGGTCATGCCGAAGGCGTTGACACCGAGCTGCCGAAGGCTTTCGACGATCCGCTTGTTCGCCCTCCCCGCATACGCCATGAGGAAGTGGTCCATCGTCGTCGCGTCGGTGAACCGGCTCACGTCGCCGCGCTCCGATTCGACCATCCGGGGAGGGCTGCCGAGCCGGGTTGCAAGGTCATCGAGGTCTCGGCTCGCCCCGTGGACGACCACCGTCTGCTCGGTCGTGGCCGCGATGTCCTCGAGGAGCGGGTCGAGCCGGCGAACACTGCCGCCGATCTTCACGACGATCATCAGAGTGGGTACAGGCCGCTGAACTCGAGGCCGAGGGTCTCGGGCAGTCCGTGGCGCACGTTGCACGCCTGCACCGCCTGTCCCGCCGCGCCCTTGACGAGATTGTCGAGCGCTGCGGTCACAACGACGCGGCGCGAATGCGGGTCGCGCTCGAAGCCGACGTCGCAGTAGTTGGTACCGGTGAGGAGCTTCGGAGACGGCGAGCGGTGCAGGCCGGTGTGCGCCTTGACGATGCGGACGAACGGCTCAGCACCGTACCGCGAGCGATAGACGCGCCAGAGCTCACGGTCGTCCAGATCGGCTGTGATGAAGGCATGGGCGGTGATGAGCACGCCGCGAACCGCCTCGACGGCGGTGGCGGAGAAGGCAACCTGCCGGCTCGCCGCGCCGAGGTGCAGCTCCTGGGCGATCTCCGCGGTGTGGCGATGCCCGGTGGGCGCATAGGAACGGATCTCGCCACTCCGGTGGGCGTGGTGGGTTGCGTCTCGCGCCTGGGCGCCGGCCGCGGAGGAGCCGACCTTCGCCTCGATGACCAGCGGGATCGTGGTGTCGAGCAGTCCGGCGCAAGCGAGCGGTGCGAGGCCGAGGATCGATGCCGTGGCGAGGCAGCCTCCGGTCGCGATCAGGGACGCCGAGGCGATCTCCGCGCGATGCAGCTCGGCGAGGCCGTACACCGCGTGGTCGAGCAGCCCTGGGAGCGGATGCGACCATCCGTACCAAAGTGGGTAGTCGGCCGCGTCGCGCAGGCGGAAATCCGCGCCGAGGTCGATCACGACGGGCGCCGCCGCTTGGAGTTGAGCGATCACCGCGCTGGATTCCCCGTGGCTCATCGCTGCGAACACGACGTCGGCATCGTCCAGGTTGTCGCGTGACGAGAAGCGGAGGCCGTTCCGACCACGCAACGGTGGATGAACCAGCGCGACGGGCTTGCCGGCCAGCCGCTCGGAGGTGACCTGGACAACCTCGACCTCGGGATGCCCGGTGAGCAGGCGCAGCACCTCGCCGCCGGCATAGCCGGCGCCGCCGACGACCAGGGCCCGGATCATGCGCCGCGCAGCGCGACTGCGAGAACCGAGACCGCGCGCTCCAGTTCCGCGATCGAGATGTGCTCCCGCGGTGTGTGGTCGAGTTGTGAGTCGCCCGGCCCGTACGCCACCCCCTGACACCCCCACGCCGGAACCAGCACGTTCAGGTCCGACGTCCCTGTCTTCAGCTTGAATCGCGGAGCGCCGCCCTGGGAGCGAATGGCGTTGACGAAGCTACGGGCGAGCGGGCTGGACCGATCGGTGCGAACGCCCGGTTCGCTGCCGAGGATGGTGAGATCGGCGGTGGGCGCCGCGGCTCGCGCGACCTCGATCAGCGCCCCGACGTCGCATCCGGGTGGAGTCCGAACGCCGAGGTCAACGCATGCCGAGTCGCGGAGCCCGTCGCCGGCTGACACGAATCGCAGCACCCTGACGTCGACGCGGTCGAAGACGGCGGCGTCACCGTTCTCGTCCGCGGCGCGGTCCTGGAGCGCACGAACCACATCGACGCAGCGGTCTGGGGCACTCGGCTCGCGACCGGCACCGTGGGCGTGCGGTTGTTCGATGCTCGCCCGAAGCCGCAGGCTTCCCTTGTAGCCGATGGTCACCGCGTCCCAGCCGCTCGGCTCGAGAATGACCAGCGACGAAGGCGGCGCCATGGACTCGGCCAGATGGCGCGCCCCTCGCGAGGATGTCTCCTCCTCAACCGCTCCGACGATCACGAAGCGCCGCGCGCCGTTGCGTGGCTGCCGGGTCACGGCTGCAATGGCAGCTGCGAGCGGGCCCTTGGCGTCGACCGCGCCACGCCCGTGGAGGAGATCACCCTCACGACGCACGTCGATGTGACCAGGGACGGTGTCGAGATGCCCGACCAGTGCGAGCGTCTCCGGCCCGTCGCCCCAGGCCGCGATCACGTTGCCGGCCGCATCGACGTCGACGTCGAACCCGGCACGGAGCAGCCGCGAGACCAGCAAGGACGCCACTGCGTCCTCCTGGCCGCTCGGACTGGGCACGACGAGCATCGCGTGGAGCAACTCCGCGACGTCGACCCCGGTGGCTACCGCAGCGCCGAGCTGTGCCGACACGTCAGCCTCCGACCGCAACAGGCGCTCCGCGAGCGACCTCGCGGACGTAATCGGCAACGCGCCCCGGGATGTCGACGCCGGTCACATCGATCGAGTTCTTGAATTCCATGGTTGCGTTGACCTCGCTGACCACGAGCCGATCGCGATCCTCGAGCAGGTCGATGGCGAGCACGCCGCCGCCGACCGCCGCCGCAGCATCCAGGCAAAGGCTGCGGAGCGCACTGTCGACCGGGCAGTCGCGCGTCGTGGCGCCACGCGCGGTGTTGGTGACCCAGTGATCCGACTCGCGGTAGATGGCGCAGATCACCTCGTCGCCGACGACAAACGCGCGGATGTCACGTCCGGGCTTGTCGACGTGGCGCTGGAGGTAGAAGACCGAATGCTCCGGGCCGCCGAGCAACGCCTTGTGCTCGAACAGTGCCTCGGCGGCGTCGCGGTCATTGATCCTCGCGAGCAACCTTCCCCATGACCCGGTCACGGGCTTGAGCACCACCGGGTACCCCAGCTCTGCAGCGGCGTGCAGCGCGGCCTCTGGAGTGAAGGCAACTGCAGTCGCGGGGGTCGGAACCCCGGCTGCCTCGAGTGCCGCCGAAGTGGCCAGCTTGCTGGCGCAGGTGACGGCGACCGCGTGGCGGTTGACCGTCGGGATGCCCCACGACTCGAGAACGCTGGTCACCGCGAGCGCGCGAGTCTGCGAGATGCTTCGCTCGAGCACTGCATCCCAACGCCGGACGGGTTGCGCGAGGGTCAGGGTCAGCTCCCGGTCATCGACGACCTCGACCTCGAGGCCTCGATGCACGAGCGCGTCCCGGAGCAACTTCTCCTCGACGCGTATCCGCGAGCGGAGCAGGCCGATGCGCATCCGATCACTCACCCCAGTCCACCTCTTCGGGCGGCGCGAGCACGAAACGGGGCGGAGCGAGCCCGACGACCTCGAGCTCGGCGTTGCATTCCGGGCACGTCACCACCTCGCCGCGCTCGACGCCGTCGTCGACCACGATCTGCGCGTCGCAGTCAGGACACACGTCGTTCCTCCTCGAGCGCAGCCCACCCGCCGTGTCTGATGAGATCGACCAGCGAGCCCGCTTCGATGATGCGCAGCGCGACTCCCGAGGGCGGCTCTCCGTGGAGCGTTGCCGTGGCTGTGGTGATGACCCCGGTCATCGCGTCGACGCTGACCTGGTCGCCGTCACGGAGGACGCGGTGGGCTTCTGCGCAGCGGATGACCGGCAACCCGATGTTCACCGCATTCCGATAGAAGATGCGCGCGAAGCTCGCAGCGATCACCGCCGCGACGCCGTTGCGCTTGATCGACAGCGGCGCATGCTCTCGAGAGCTGCCGCAGCCGAAGTTGCGCCCTGCGACGATGACATCACCGGGCTGGACGGTCTCGACGAAGTCCGGTCGAGCCTCGATGAGACAGCTGCGCCGCAGCGCGTCGGGGTCGGTGGTGACGTTGTACCGGCCGGGCATGATGGCATCGGTGCTCACCCCATCGCCAAGCAGGAACACCCGGCCGCTCATACCACCTCCTCCAGCATGGCCGGGTCGGTGATCGCACCTGTCAGAGCGGACGCGGCCGCAACCGCCGGTGAGGCCAGGAAGATCTGCGCATCCGGGCTGCCCATGCGTCCCGGGTAGTTGCGATTGCTGGTCGAGAGCACGCGCTCGCCCGGCCCGACAACACCATGCTGGCGTCCGAGGCACGGCCCGCATCCGGGGTTGAGCACGAGGGCGCCGGCTCGCGCGAAGGTCTCGATGTACCCCGCGCCGAGCGCATCCAGGTACACGCTGCGCGAGGCCGGCACGATGATGGTCCGGGTCCTCGGATGCACCGTGCGACCCGAGAGGATGGACGCGGCGATGGCAAGGTCGCTGAGCCGGCCGTTCGTGCAGCTGCCGATGAACACCTCGTCGAGGGACGTCCCCGCGACATCGTCGATGTCGTGGACGTTGTCGATGCTCGGGTGCACCGCGATCTGCGGCCTCAGTCGCTCGGCGTCGACCACGAGCGTGCGGACGTAGTGAGGATGGATGGGGTGAAGGTCGACCGGTTCGCCGCCGGAGTGGGCGATGGTGACCGCGTCCGGCTCGATGATCCCCGTCTTGGCGCCGAAGTCGGTGCTCAGATTGCAGAGCGTCAGGCGTTCGTCCACGCTCATGGCCGCCACCGCGTCGCCGCCCCATTCCACCGCGCAGTAGTCGGCACCATCGGCCCCCATCTGCGCGATGACGTGGAGCGCGAGGTCCTTGGCGGCGACGCCTCTGGGCAGATTGCCGTGGACTTCGACGCGGACGGTCTCGGGGATGCGGAACCACGTCTTGCCGGTGGCGAACACCACGCCGATGTCCGTTGATCCGAGGCCGGTGGCGAAGCACCCCAGGCCGCCGTACGTGGTGCTGTGCGAGTCGGCACCGACCACGATGCCGCCGGGCCGCGCGAGCCGCCGATCGACCATCACCTGGTGGCAGATTCCCTCCGCGAACAGGTTGGTGATTCCGTGCTCGACGCAGAATTCACGGATGACGCGATGCAGCTCCGCCGCTGCAACGGTATTGGCGGGCATCACGTGGTCGAAGTTGAAGACGATGCGGCTCGCGTCCCAGAGCGGCAGGTCGAGGCTTCGAAACGCCTCGATGGCGAGCGGCCCGGTGACGTCGTGTGCCATCGCGACATCCACCTCGGCGATGACCGTGTCTCCAGCGTGGACTGCGTGTCCGAGGCGGCGGCTGAACAGTTCCTCGGTGATGGTTCCCATCTCGATCCCCTATGCCTGTGCCCAGCTGACGATCAACGCATCGAGGGTCGCGACGTCGAGCGGTCCGTCGTCGCCACGGCGCTTCACCTCGGCGGTGAGGCTGCGTAGACGGTCGTCATCGAGACGGACACCGAGGGCTGTCGCGCGATCGCCGATCGCGTGACGCCCGGCGAGGCGGTGCCCGGCAAGGATGCTGCGCTCGCGGCCGAAGCGTGCGGGATCCAGGATCTCGTAGGCGCCGGGATCGAGGAGGACGGCCTTGGTGTGCATGCCCGCCTTGTGGTGGAACGCCGTCGGCGCGGTCACCGCGGCATTGAACGGGACGGCGACGCCGAGCATCCCGGCGAGCATCGCGTCGAGCTCAGGCAGCATCTCGAGTCGGTAGTGCTCGACCAGCTCGGGCTGGACGGTCACGAGCCTCGCCATCATTGCCGAGAGCGGCACGATGCCGTTGCGCTCCCCGATGCCGAGGATGGTGGTGTCCACGTGCGTCGCTCCTGCCTCGAGCGCCGCCAGCGCATTCGCCACCGCGCACCCCGTGTCGTCGTGGGCGTGGAATTCGATGTCGCAGCCGACGTTGCGGCGGATCAATGACACGAGATCGTGCACCTGCGGGGGAGTCGCCACTCCCACGGTGTCTGCGAGCCCGACGCGATCGACGCCGGCTCGGTCGATGGCGCGGTAGATGCGCACCAGGTCCTCGGGATCAGATCGGAACGAGTCCTCGGTGCTGAAGCGCGCCTCGCGGCCCGCGCCGCGGATCTCGCCGACCACCGACGTGCCGATCTCGATGATCTCGTCGATGCTCATGCCATGAGAGACGGGCCGGAGTCGGGACGACGTGGCGATCAGGACATCGACACCGTCAACCCCTGTGTCGACTGCGAGTCGTGCGTCGTCGAGATTGCAGCGAACATGAGTGAGCAGACGGAATCGCCGCTCAGTGCGTGCCAGCCGCCGGAGATCGGCCTCCGAGTGCGGTGACGCGACCGGCGAGGTGAGCTCCATGTAATCGACGCCGAAGCGGTCGAGCGCGGCGGCGATGGCGAGCTTCTGCTCGACCGTGAAATGGGCAAGCGCGAACTGCTCGCCCTCACGGAGGGTGCTGTCGATGATCTGAAACGAGGTGATATTCATGGCTTCCGTCTGTGCTGGTGGACAAAAAGAAAGAGCCCCTTCGAGGAAGGGGCTCTTCGCGGAATCTGATCCGGTGCTAACTGTTCGCCGTCACCTCATCCGTGCGCAAAGGAACCCACTCCTCGGGAGCGAGACGGCTTTTTTGGCGAGGCGCACGGATGTCTGCACGACCGCTGAAGCGTAGCAGCGCTCGATCTATCGCGTCAACCACCTATTCTTTCGCCAGCGATGCAGAACGCGATCCCGCCATCCTGATCACGCCGTGTCGAAGTACTTGCGCGCGTCCCTCGGCAATGATTTCGGATACACGCCCGGCGAGCAGCCATCGGACGCCGAGGGCTGGCTGAAGCTCAACAGCAACGAGTCGCCGCTGCCGCCTTCGGCGGGCGTGGCCGCGGCGGTGGCGCAGGCTGCGGGCGAACTGGCCCGATATCCGAGCCCCGTTGCCGAGCCGCTGCGGAGCGCACTCGCTCACATGCATGGCGTCAAGCCGGAGCAGGTGTTCGTCGCGAACGGCGCCGACCAGGTGCTGGATTGCTGTTTCCGCGCCTTCGCATCGCCGGGCGACCCGGTGGTTCGGACGGACCCGGGGTACTCGCTGCTGCCGGTGCTGGCCGCGCTCTTCTCCGTGCGCGACGTCCCGGTGCCGATCGACGTGGGCGGCGCTCTCCCACGGGATTTCGCGACCGGCTCGGCCGTGTTGCGCGTCGTCGTCAACCCGAATTCCCCCACAGGCCATTGGATCGAGCCCGAGACTCTGGAGGCTGCGCTGCACGATGCCATGGGCGTCATCGCGATCGATGAGGCCTACTGTGATTTCGCGCCCGCGTCGTGCGTGCCCTTGCTGGCTTCACACCCCAGCTGGCTGGTGATCCGGACCCTCTCGAAGTCGCATGCGCTGGCCGGACTTCGCGTCGGCTATGCACTCGGTGACCGTGCGGTGATCGCCGACCTCAACGCGGTGCGCGACTCCTACCCGGTCGATCGTTGCGCCATCGCGGGCGCAGTCGCTGCTCTCGAGGATCGAGAGCATCATCAATTGATCGTCGACACCGTGCTTCGCGAGCGCGCGCGCATGGGCGATCGACTGGTTGCGCTCGGATGGACCGTTGAGCCGTCGCAGGCGAATTTCGTGTTCGCCTCGCCACCGGACGGGATCAGGGCCGCCACCGTCGCCGCGCGCCTTCGAGCGGCGAGAATCCTGGTGCGCCACTTCACGCTCCCCGGTCTCGACGCTGCGCTGCGGATCACCGTCGGCGACGGCCCGGCAACCGATCGAGTGCTTGCCGTGATCTCCAGCCTCGACGGCTGATCCCTGAGTGGCACGTAGAATCCCCGCATGACAGGCCTTGACGCGCTGCCTCCTGGCGCTTCGGTTCGCGGGCGCGCCGACGGGTTCGCCGACTACCTCGTCGGCCCCGCCGCTCGCCGTAGGCAGCTCGCCGACGGGTTCATCGAGACCTTCGAAGCCTGGGGCTACGGCTTCATGGTCACCCCGCTGATCGAGCCCCTCGACACCATCGCCGCCGGAGTCGGCGGAGCACAGCAATCAGCGCTCTTCCGCTTCATGGACTCTGACGGCGCGTTGCTCGCACTCGTGGGCGAGCGCACCGTCAGCGTTGCCCGTGTGGTCGCCACGCAACTCCACGACGGACCGTTCCCGCTGCGTCTCTGCTACGCGGGCTCGGTGTTGCGCAACCAGGCACTGAACGCCGGTCGTCGCCGCGAGAGCCTTCAGGCCGGGTGCGAGCTCATCGGGGCGGACGGCCTCGCGGCCGACGCGGAATGCATCGCGCTCGCTGCGGCCGCCCTCGAGCGTGGCGGTGTGGAGCACATACAGGTGGATGTCGGGCACGCGGATTTCATCCCCGGGCTGCTCGATTCGGCGGGGTTGGACGCGACGGCGCGGGAGGAGGTCCTCGCAGCTCTGGCCAGGCGAGATCTCGTCGCTGTCGAGTCGGCGCTCGAGGGGACGGATGCGGCGGATGCGGAGCGCCGCCTCCTGCTCGCGTTCCCGACGCTTCGTGGCGGCCGCGAGATTCTCGACACGGCCGCCGGCGGCCTCCGCGGCGAGCGCCCGCAGCGGGCATTGCAGGAACTGGCCCAGTTGTGGGACCTGCTCGAGGCGCATGCCATCACCGACCGGGTCCATCTCGATCTCGGCGCCGTGCGCGATTGGGATTACTACACCGGACCGACGTTCGAGGTGTTCAGCGTGGACTCGGGATTCGCGCTCGGATCCGGTGGACGGTACGACTCACTGCTGTCACGGTTCGGCGCCGAGCTTCCCGCAACAGGATTCGTGCTGCACGTCGACCGCTGCCACGACAGCATCGTCCGGCGTGCGGGTGCCGCTGCCGAACCGGCAATGGTGCAGGTGAGCTGGGCACACGATGCCTACCCGCGTGCACTGGAACTGTCGCGCGACCTGCGCCGTCGCGGTGTCGCCTGCGCGTGCGACCTCGCCGCCGGAGGCGATGGTGACGTTCAGGTCAGCACAACCGGAGTCGAGTGGGCGCACCTCGAGTTGGATGCGCGGGCCGGCATCGACGCGGCTGTCGCCGCCCTGGCCGCACGAACGCCATGAAAGGGTTGCGAGTCGCGCTCCCCGGCGGCACGCTGTTCGAGAGCGCCTGCGACTTGCTGAATGCCGCGGGCGTCGCGCGGCTCGACCCCACGCGTTTCGACAGGGAGTTGAGCATTCGAGACGGCGACAACGTCTACGTCAAGGTGCGACCGACGGACGTGCCCGTGTACGTCGAGATGGGTGGGTGCGAATGTGGGATCGTCGGCAAGGACGTGCTCTGGGAGAGCAGCCGTGAGTGCTACGAGCTCGCCGATCTCGGATTCGGTCGATGCCGCCTCGTGCTCGCGGCGCCGCGTGACTCGGCGCTTGCCCGCGGGGCGTGGCCGCAGGCGCTGCGGGTCGCGACCAAGTATCCCGTGTCCGCGCGCCGCTTCTTCGCGGCCCGCTCGTTGAACGTTGTGGTGATCCGTCTGCACGGGTCAGTCGAACTCGCGCCGCTGACTGGCCTCGCCGACTGCGTGCTCGATATCACGGCAACCGGACGGACGCTTGCGGCGAACAATCTCGTGGAGATCGCCGAGGCAGGAACCTCGACCGCCCGTCTCATCGCCAACCACGCTGCGCTCAAGACCCGCAATGAATCGGTGGGTGCACTGGCCGTCGCGCTTCGGCGCGCAGCCGCGGAACGCATCACCGCGGGGGCCGCATGACGATCGAACTGACTCGCCTCGATCCCGGGCAATTCCGCACCGTCATTGTCGAGCGCCGGCGCGACGGCTTCTCGGCAAGCGCCATCGACCCGGCCACGGTGCAGCGGCTCGAGCGCGTCTTTCATCGCGCGATCAGCGTGCGCGATGCGGTGCGGGAGATCATCGCCGACGTCCGAACCGGTGGCGATGCCGCGCTGCGCGAGTGGACGTACCGGATCGATGGTGTCGACGTCGAGTCGACCCATGTTGGCGCCGCCGAGATGGCCGCGGCGTGGGATGGGCTCGAGCAAGCGCTGCGCAACGCGCTCGCCGCTGCCGCGGAGCGGATCCGCGAGTTTCACGCGCTGCAGTTGGACGTGCTCGATCGGGGTGCCGGGGGCGCGTGGCTCCATCCCGTCCCGCTCATGCGCGTGGGGTGCTACGTGCCCGGGGGGCGTGCCGCCTACCCGAGCACGGTGCTGATGTCGGTGATCCCCGCACAGGTTGCCGGCGTCGAGCAGATCGTGGTCGCGAGCCCACCCGGACCTTCGGGCGGCGTCCACCCGCTGGTTGCCGCGGCGGCCCATCTCCTGGGTGTGGACGAGGTCGTCGTCGCCGGCGGAGCCCAGGCGGTCGCCGCGCTCGCGTTCGGTACCGAGAGCATCGAGCAGGTGGACAAGATCGTCGGACCTGGCAACGCGTTCGTGACCCTGGCCAAGCACGAGGTGTTCGGCGCAGTGGGCATCGACCAGCTCGCCGGGCCGAGCGAGATCCTGGTCATCGCAACCTCCGGCGCGGATCCGGATATGGTTGCCGCCGACCTCGTGTCGCAACTCGAGCACGACCCTCTTGCCTGGGCGGTCTGCCTCACCGACGACGCGCTGCTCGCCGAAGCCATCGCGACACGCTTTGCCGAGGTTGCGAATGATGCCGCTCGCCGCGAGGTCATCGGCATGGCCGCGGGGAGGCACGCTGCCATGGTGTGCTGCGCTGCTCCCGACGAGATGATCTCGCTTGCAGCGGACTTCGCGCCGGAACACCTCTCACTCCAGGGAGCTGTTGCCGAGTCGCTGCGCGACTCGGCGCGCAACGCGGGCGCCGTGTTCGTCGGTGCGATGTCGCCCGTGAGCATCGGCGACTACGTCGCCGGACCGAATCACACGCTGCCGACCCAGGGGGCCGCCCGATATCGCGGGCCACTCGCGGTGATGGATTTCATTCGGTGGCCGAGCGTCGTGCACCTCTCGAGCGCGGAGTTCGAGGCGCTCGCTCCGGTGGCGATAGCACTTGCTGAGGCCGAGGGTTTGGCTGCGCACGAAGGCGCCATCCGCGCACGCCTGCGCGTGCGTCAGCAATCATGACGTCGAGCCCGCGGACGGCAACGACGCGGCGCGATACGCGTGAGACGCAGATCAGCGCGCACGTCGACGTCGACGGCACGGGCGCCGCTGCGATCACCCTGCCGCTGCCCTTCTTCAAGCACATGATCGAGGCGTTCACCAAGTACAGCGGCATGGATGTCACGCTCGACGGAGCTGGCGACATCGATGTCGACGCGCATCATCTTGTCGAGGACGTCGGACTCGTGCTCGGAGCAGCCGTCAGCGAGGCGCTGGGTGACCGGAACGGCATCCGGCGTTTCGGGGAAGCCCACGCGCCGCTCGACGAGTCGCTGGTTCGCTGCGTCGTCGATTACGGCCGCCGGCCCCACGTCGTCTACGCCATGGAACCCCTGCACGGGCGCATCAACGACTTCGATGTCGAAGTCATCGCCGAATTCATCAAGGGGTACGCCCAGGCGGCGGGCGCGACGATTCATGTGGACTGCATTCGCGGCGACAACCTGCACCACATCGCGGAGGCTGCGTTCAAGGCGCTCGGCCTCGCCACGCGCGAGGCGTTCACGGTGATCGGTGGGGGTGTGCCGTCGACAAAGGGGACGCTGTGATGCCACGAGTCGGTGTCTGCGACTACGGGGTTGGCAACTTGCGCAGCGTGGAGCGCGCGCTGAGGGTCGCGGGGGCGGAGCCCGTGATCAGCGGCGACCCCGACGTGATCGCTGGATGCGACGGCGTCGTGCTCCCCGGGGTCGGCGCCTTCTCGGTGGCCGCGGCCACCCTGCGAGATACCGGTCTTGGCGCCGCGGTGCGCGAGCTCGCGCGGCAGGAGCGCCCGGTGCTCGGGGTCTGCCTCGGCCATCAACTGCTGTTCGAAGGCAGCGACGAAGGTCATGGCGGTGAGGGCCTCGCGCTGCTCCGCGGACACGTCGTCGCACTCGCGGCCGGGGGTGGGCTCAAGGTGCCCCACATGGGCTGGAACACGATCACCTTGGTGCGTGACTCGCCACTCCTCGAGGGTGTGACTTCGGGCTCGTTCATGTACTTCGTGCACTCGTATGTCGCCGTCCCAGAGCCGAGCGACACGGTCGCCGTCACCGAGTACGGGATCGAGATGGCCGTCGCGGTGCAGCGCGGGACCCTGATGGGAACGCAGTTCCACCCCGAGAAGAGCGGTGCAGCCGGGCTGCGCGTCTACGCGAATCTTGTCTCGCTGTGTGCGGCCCGCATCCCCGCACAGCGTGCAGGATGAGCCGTGGACGTGATTCCCGCCGTCGACGTGCAGGGTGGCCGCTGCGTGCGGCTCCGCCAGGGTCAGCATGCGCAGGAGACGGTCTACGCGGATGACCCCGTTCGTGCGGCCCAGCGATTCATCGACGAGGGGGCAACCCGGTTGCACGTCGTCAACCTCGATGCGGCGCGCGGCGCTCCGGCGAACGAGAGTGCCGACGCGGTCGAGCGCATGCTGGCGGTCGGCGTCGCGGCGGGCTGCGCAGTGCAGGTTGGCGGCGGCATTCGCGCCATCGACACGGCATCGCGATGGCTCGAGGGCGGGGCATCGCGCGTGATCCTCGGGAGCGTGGCCGCGCGAGATCCCGAGCTTGCGATCGCGATCTGTGTGGCCGCCCAGGGCCGTGTCCTGCTTGGCCTCGACGTACGGGCCGGGGTGGCGCGAGTTCAGGGATGGACTGAGGACGGCTTGACCGCGGCCGAGCTGCTGCGAGCCTGGCGGAGCTGGCCCGCCGCGGGGGTCGTCTACACGGACACGACTCGCGACGGCCTGCTCACCGGCCCTGACCTCGACGGTGTGCGCTCGTGCCGGGAGCTGTACGGCGGACCGGTGATCGCGTCGGGCGGCGTGGGCAGCGTGGACGACATCAGGGCCTGCGCTGCTGCAGGGGCAGCCGGGGTCGTGGTCGGAAAAGCGCTCTACGAGGGTCGCGTCAACCTTGCTGAGGCGCTGCAGGCCGCCCAGGAGATCGCCTGATGGCGCTCGCCAAACGGGTCATCCCGTGCCTCGACGTCATCGCGGGTCGTGTCGTGAAAGGGGTGGCATTTGTCGATCTCCGCGATGCCGGAGATCCGGCCGAGCTGGCGGCGCGGTATGACGAAGACAGGGCCGACGAGCTCGTGTTTCTCGATATCACCGCATCGAGCGACGGGCGCGCGATCCTGCTCGATGCAGTGCGCCGAACGGCCGACCGGGTGTTCATCCCACTCACCGTCGGCGGCGGCGTCAGGAGCATCGGGGATATCGATGTGCTGCTCCGCGCGGGGGCGGACAAGGTCTCCATCAACACGGCGGCGCTCGACGACCCGGGGCTCATCGGAGCGGCTGCGGGGAGATTCGGCTGCCAGTGTGTGGTGATCGCCATCGACGCTCGGCGATCGGCGCGTGGCCATGAGGTCCACTCGCACGGCGGCCGGCGCGGGACCGGGCGAACCGCTGTGGACTGGGCGCGCGAGGCCGCTGAGCGCGGTGCGGGCGAGATCCTGCTCACGTCGATGGACCAGGACGGGACCAAGAACGGATACGACCTCGACCTCACCGCGTCTGTGACGGCGGCCGTTGATGTTCCCGTCATCGCCAGCGGTGGCGCGGGCAAGCCCGAGCACCTGCGACGCGTTCTCACCGACGCCGGTGCGTCGGCGGCACTTGCCGCGTCCATCTTTCACTTCGATGCCCATCCGGTTCCCGAAACCAAGCGCTATCTGCACGAACACGGAGTGGAGGTGCGCCTGTGATGGAAGCGCGCGAGCCGCGCTACGGTCCCGACGGACTCGTCACGGCCGTCGTTCAGGATGCCGCGACCGCGGAGGTGCTCATGGTCGCGCACATGAATCGCGATGCATGGGAGGCGACGATGCGCACGCGCCACGCCACCTTCTTCAGCCGGTCGCGGCAGCGCTTGTGGGAAAAGGGCGAAACGAGCGGGAATACCATGCATGTGCGAACGGTTCGCATCGATTGCGATGGCGATGCGGTGCTGCTGCAGGTCGATCCCGACGGCCCCGCGTGCCACACCGGCGAGCGCACCTGCTTCTTCACGGAGGTGGATGTCGCCACGGAAGACGCGGGCGCGAATACAAAAGTTGACTCGTAGAGTGGGGATTCCGTAGGATGTGCAGCCAGATGAACGGCGCGGATCTTCCTACGCTCACCCGGCGTTTCTGGCTCGACTGGGGGCGTATCCGCTCGGGCATCGCACACTGTAACGGCTAGCAGTTCGCACTGAGGCACCGACGCGGTGCCCGTCGACGCATCGCGGCCCGTTGGCCGCTCCCAGCAGTGCACGCCCATCCACGCGCGATCGTCGCGTGTGTTACCACAGGTTCAGAGACACCCCGAATGCCCGGCACACCAAGCCCGGTCGCACCATGTGCGCACCTGGAGTCCGTCTGATCATGTGTGACGCGTGCGGCTGCACCGCCGATCTCGAACGCATGTCGGGCGCCGAGCAGGTGAAGGCACGGAGCAACCGGCTTCGCGGCACGATCGGCGACGAGCTCCTCGAGGAAACCACGGTCTTCAGTGACGACGCCGGCGTGATCCTCAAGTTTCACGGTGTCTATCAGCAGGACGATCGCGACCTGCGCAAGCAGGCGCGAAAGCTCGGCCTCGACAAGCACCACATGATGATGATTCGCACGCGGATCCCTGGCGGCATGGTCAGCCCTGAGGCGTATCTCGCACACGATCGCATCGCGGGCGCATGGGGGAACGGCACGCTTCGCGTGACGACCCGGCAGGACCTGCAGCTGCACGGGGTGCTCAAGGGCAACCTCAAGCAGGCGATCCGTGCCATCAACGACGGCCTGCTCACCACGCTGGGCGGGTGCGGCGACCAGGAACGCAACATCATGTGCTGCCCGGCACCCTGGAACGATCGCCTGCACCACGAGATCAACCTGACGCTCGCCGCGCTGGTCTCGGGCCTGACGCCGACGACGCGTGCCTACAGTGAGATCTGGCTCGACGGTGAGCTCGCTGCGTCGAACCAACCCGATCCGCCCGACACCCTCTACGGTGAACGCTACCTTCCGCGCAAGTTCAAGACGGCGATCGCCATCGACGGCGACAACTGCGTCGACATCTACGCAAACGATCTTGGTCTGGTCGCGCACGCAGGCGATGACGGCCGTCTCGCGGGGTTCGATCTCCTCGTGGGTGGTGGCCTCGGCCGCACGGCCAATAAGCCGAGCACGTGGCCGGCGGTCGCGCAGCAACTCGCGTTCGTGCAACCGCAGCAGGCAGTCGAGACTGCACGTGCGGTGGTCGCCGTGCAGCGCGACTACGGTGATCGCGCCGACCGCCGTCACGCGCGCCTCAAGTACCTCGTCGCCGATCGCGGCATCGACTGGTTCCGTGCCGAGGTGGCATCACGGCTGCCCTTTGCGCTCGAGCCGTCGCGCCGCCTCCGCTGGGGTCCGGCCGACGACCACCTCGGGTGGCATGCGCAGGGGGACGGCAACCACTGCTACGGATTGTTCGTCGAGAACGGGCGCATCCACGATACGGAGACGAGCGGCCTGCGGTCGGCACTGCGCGAGATCGCCGAGACGTTGCGCGCGCAGCTCCGGCTCACGCCGCAGCAGAACATCCTCTTCACAAACCTGAGTGACGGCGATCGAACCACCCTGACAGCGATCCTCGATCGGTGGGGTGTGGAGCGGTCGGAGTCGCTACCGAGCGCGATCCGGCATTCCATGGCGTGCCCCGCGTACCCCACTTGTGGTCTCGCGGTCGCCGAGTCCGAGCGGGTGATGCCTGCCCTGATCCGCGAGATCGCGCTCGTGCAGCGTGAGGCGGGCGTCGCCGAGACGCGTATCAGCTACCGGATGACCGGGTGCCCCAACGGCTGCACCAGGCCGTATCTCGGCGATGTCGGGTTCGTCGGCACCACGCTCGGAAAGTACGACGTCTATCTCGGGGGTGATACCGAGGGGACCCGCCTCAACGAGCGCTACATGCACAACGTGAAGCTCGAGGAGATCCCGCATCTGTTGCGCGGCCCGATGTTCGAGTACGCGCGCACCCAGCTGCCCGGAGAGTCATTCGGCGACTGGTGCAAGCGCCAGGGCGTGGCACAGCTCGCGGACCGTCATGCATTGGTGGAGGTGACTGCATGAACGCGACCGACCTGCAGAATGCGACGGCTGAGGACATCCTCGCCTGGACGTACAGGCGTTTCGACCGCGTCGCGCTGGTCGCGAGCTTCCAGGCCGAGTCGCTGGTGCTGATCGACCTCGCCTGCAGGATCGTCCCCGAGCCGGAGGTGCTCACTCTCGACACCGGACGTCTCCACGAGGAGACCCACGACTACATCGAATACGTGCGCAGCCAGTTCCCGATTCGGCTGCGCATCCTCGCGCCCGAGGCGAGTGAGCTCGAAGCCATGACGTCCGAGCACGGCGACATGCTCTTCCGAACCTCGGTGCCGTTGCGCAACCAATGCTGCGCGGTCCGCAAGGTGAACCCGCTGGCGCTGGCGTTGCGTGATTACGACGCGTGGATCACGGGTCTTCGCCGCGATCAGACCCCGACGCGAGCCGCCACGCCGGTCGTCGCGAGCGATCCCGGGCACGAGGGCATGACCAAGGTGGTGCCGCTCGCGACCTGGAGTCGTGAGCAGGTGTGGGACTACCTGCAGGTTCAGGGCATTCGCCACCACCCGCTCTATGACCGTGGCTACATGTCGATCGGCTGCGCGCCGTGCACCCGAGCGACGCGGCCTGGCGAGCAGGAACGCGCCGGGCGCTGGTGGTGGGAGAGCGACACCCACAAGGAATGCCTGCTCCATCCTCCCCTCGAAGTCGCCGTCGCGCCGGAGCCGGCGCCTGTGCCCGCTCGAGGTGCTGGATGAGTGCTGCGTACTACCCGGTGGTGCTCGATCTCGGTGAACGGCGCTGCGTGGTTCTCGGCGACACCGCGCTCGCCGAGGAGAAATCCGCGGGGCTCCGCGCTGCCGGCGCCTCGGTGGTGCACCTGCGGCGCCCCTTCCAGCCGGGGGACCTGACCGGCGCGTACCTCGCGATCGACGCGAGTGACGACCCCGGCGCCCAGCGCGCCGCTCGCGCCGAGGCGGATCGCGAGCGCGTCCTCCTCAACGTGGCCGACGTCACCCACCAGTGCGACTGGATCGCACCGGCGCTCGTCAGGCGGGGTCCGCTGCAGGTCGCGATCTCGACGTCCGGAGAGAGCCCGTTTCTTGCACGCGCGCTGCGTGAGCGCATCGAGATGATGCTGGGCGAGGAGTGGGGGCCGTTCACAGCGATGATGGGCGGGATGCGACGCCGGCTCCGCCGTGCCGGGGTCCGTGGCGATGTCCAGCAGCGCGCCTACCGGCGCCTGGTGCGCTCGCGCGCCACCTCGCTGATCCGGGACGGCAACGAGGCCGCAGCCTCGGCCGTGGCGCTGACCATCGAGCAGAGCGCGCGCACCGCCGGTTCCCAGGGGCTGATGGGGGAGGTGATCCTGGCCGGCGCCGGCCCTGGCGACCCTGATCTGCTCACGATGGGCGCACGAGCCGTCCTCGCCGATGCCGACGTTGTGTATCACGACGCGCTGGTCGGTCCGGGGGTGCTCCGCCTCTGTGGTCCCAGGACGCGGCTCGTCGACGTCGGGAAGCGATCTGGGCGGCGGTCGGCTGCTCAGCACGACATCAACGCCGCGATGATCGCCGCGGCTCGTTCGGGCGAGCTCGTCGTGCGTCTCAAGGGCGGCGACCCATTTCTCTTCGGCCGTGGTGGCGAGGAGGTTGCGGCGCTGCGCGAGGCAGGGATCCCGGTGAGGGTCATCCCCGGGGTCAGCGCTGCTCTGGCCGCTCCGGCGGCGGCGGGAATCCCCGTGACGCATCGTGGCGTGTCCGCATCGGTGGCGATCGTGACCGGGCATCGGGTGGGAGGTGGCCCGAGCGGGCTCGAGGCCATGGCGCGCAGTGTCGACACGCTGGTCGTCCTGATGCCGGCGGAACTCGAGATCATCACCGCACGGCTCGCGGCGGCGCTCGGCGCCGACCGACCGGCGGCCGTGGTGTCCCAGGCGACCACCACGAACCAGCAGGTGGTGCGGGCCCCGATCGGAGAGATCGCGGCGGCAGCCGGCGCGGCTCGCGTCGAGCCGCCGTCGACGCTCGTGGTGGGCGACGTCGTCAACGTGCTGGGTGAGGTCGATGCGTTCGCGACCGGCGAGGTTGCGCTCCTGGCTGGAGCGGCCGTCTCGCCGCGCTGATCACCGGGACCGCGCCGAGGTCGCATGCGGCCGTCGCAAGGTTAGGATGGTCCTCGCTTGTCCACCCAGGTCACCAAGGTATCGCCCGCATCGCTCGCTTCCGCGCCTCACAGCGGTCCCGGGCCCATCGAGCGCATCCTCAATTCCCTTCCCTGGTGGGCTCTGCCGGCGACGGTTGTCACCGTGCTCGGGCTCTTCGGCCTCTATTCGGTCTGGACGGCCTTCCTGACCGGAGGGATCAATCAGAGCGGGTCGTATCTCTCTCCGTTCTACTCGCCGACCATCTGGAAGACCGGCCCGGTCAGCCCCGCCCTCTGGGTGCTCGGGTCGCCGCTTCTGTTCCGGGCCACCTGCTACTACTACCGCAAGGCGTACTACCGCTCGTTCTTCTGGGACCCGCCGTCATGCGCGGTCGGTGAGCTCCGCCACCGCAAATACCGCGGCGAGACAGCGTTCCCGCTCTTCCTCAACAACCTCCACCGATTTCTCTTCTACCTCGTGCTGATCGTCACCGGTTTCCTCTGGTACGACGTCTATCTCGCCTTCTGGGCGCCCAACGGGCACGTGCAGCTCGGACTCGGCACCGGGATCATGCTGGTCAACGTCATCCTGCTCAGCGGCTACACATTCGGCTGCCACTCGTGGCGCCATCTGGTCGGCGGCGGCCTCGACTGCTACTCGAGGTCGCAGCTGGGACAGGCCCGCTACCGCGCCTGGCGATGGGTGACCGTGCTCAACCAGCGCCACCCCGTCTGGGCGTGGTGCAGCATGTTCAGCGTCGTTATCGCCGATGTGTACATCCACCTGCTGCGTGCCGGGATCCTCATCGATCCGCACATCATCTTCTGACGTGACCGCATCTCCCGAGGCGTACGACACGATCGAATGTGACGTGCTGGTCGTCGGCGCGGGCGGTGCGGGCATGCGCGCCGCAATCGCCGCCGCGGAGGCCGGTTGCAGGGTCACCGTCGTCACCAAGTCACTGCTCGGCAAGGCCCACACCGTCATGGCCGAGGGCGGGATCGCCGCAGGGATCGGCAATCTCGACCCCGAGGACAGCTGGGAGGTGCACTTCGCGGACACGATGCTGGGTGGCCAGCTGGTCAACAACTGGCGCATGGTCGAGCTGTATGCCCACGAGGTGATCGATCGCGTCCTGGAGCTCGAACGCTGGGGTGGCATCTTCGACCGGACCGACGACGGTCTCATCATGCAGCGCGCCTTCGGGGCGCATTCGTGGCGACGTCTCGCGCACGTGGGTGATCGCACCGGGCTCGAGCTCATCCGCACCTGCCAGGACAAGATGGTGCACACCGAGGGCGTCGACGTGTGCATGGAGTACACGCTCACCTGCCTGCTCAAATCCGGTGACAGGGTGTGCGGCGCCTTTGGCTACAACCGCAACACCGGCCGTTTCGTGGCGTTCAAGGCGGGCGCGGTCGTGCTCGCGAGTGGGGGATGGGGTCGGATGTACCGGTACACCTCCAACTCCTGGGAATGCTCCGGTGACGGCGCGACCATGGCGTACCAGGCGGGCGCCGACCTGCTCGACATGGAGTTCATGCAGTTCCATCCCACAGGCATGATCTGGCCGCCTGGTGCGCGCGGCATCCTGGTCACCGAGGCGGTGCGCGGTGAGGGTGGGCTCCTCTTCAACGCCGAAGGGTCGCGATTCATGCTCGACTACGACCCGGTCAAGAAGGAGCTGTCGTCGCGCGACGTGGTGGCACGGTCGATCTACAAGGAGGTCCAGGCGGGTCGGGGCACTCCCCACGGCGGCGCCTACCTCGATGTTCGCCACCTCGGCGCGGACTACGTGAAGCGCAAGTTGCCGTCGATGTACGAGCAGTTCCACGCGCTGGCGTCCGTCGACATCACGAGCCAGCCGATGGAGGTGGGCCCGACCATCCACTACACCATGGGTGGAATACGCGTCGAGCCCGAGACCGCGGCGACGACGGTGCCGGGCCTGTATGCGGCCGGTGAGGCTGCGGGTGGACTGCACGGCGCCAACCGCCTCGGCGGGAACTCGCTTGGCGACATCCTCGTCTTCGGACGGCGCGCGGGAGATGCCGCCGCGGAGTTCGCGAAGACCGTTGGAACGGTGCGCGTCATCGACGACGCGCAGATCGCGACCGAGCAGGCCGACCTGCTCCGGCCACTCGATGGTGACGGCAACGGCTCGGCCGGCGAGAATCCGTACAAGCTGCACGAGGATCTGCAACTCGCCATGCAGGACGACGCCGGGATCGGGCGCAGCGAGGAGTCGCTGCAGCGGGCGCTCGCTGCCATCCTCGCGATTCGCGAACGGACCGCCGGCATCCGGGTTTCCGGCGGGCGCGTGCTCAACCCGGGCTGGCACACCTGTCGCGATGTCACCAACATGCTGGTGATCTCTGAGGCCATCGTCCGCGGCGCGATCGAACGGCGCGAGAGCCGGGGGTCACAGTGGCGTTTCGACCACCTCGAACAGGAGGTGGAGTTCGGCAAGATCAACTTCGTGACCCGCCGAGGCGGCGACGGGATGCAGGTGGTGAGCGTTCCCATCACGCCGATGCCGGATCGGCTGCGTCCGCTGCTCGAGCGCAGCCGCTTCTACGATCCGGCCAAGCTCCCCAAGGGATATATGACCGAGACGGCACCTGACGCCGGCACCACAGGGAAGAAGAAGTAATGGCAGTCGTGGACCAGCCCGCACCCTCCGCCGAGGCGCCGGTCGAGAACGTGCTCACCGCCAGCGGGCTCACCGGCGAGACGTTGACGCTCCGGGTGCTCAAGGGTGTCCCCGGTGGCGAGCAGGCTGAGGTGGCGTATCAGGTCCCGGTGGTCTCCGGCATGGTGATCCTCGACGCGGTGCACTACGTGCAGCACAATCTCGATACCGACCTCGCGTGCCGTTGGAACTGCAAGGCAGCCAAGTGCGGGTCGTGCAGCGCCGAGGTGAACGGCCACCCGGTGCTGATGTGCAAGACACGTGTTGACGACCTTCCGGCCGGGCCAGTCACCGTGCATCCCTTGAAGTCGTTCCCGCTCATCAAGGACCTGGTCACCGACGTGTCGCGCAACTACGAGGTGAATCGCCAGATCCCGCCGTTCACCGCGGCGCCCGATGACGGGACCCCCTGGCGCATTCCGCAGCAGGACATCGACCGCCTCTACGAGTTCCGCAAATGCATCGAGTGCTTCCTGTGTCAGGACGTCTGCCACATCCTGCGCAGCCACGACTACTCGGATCGCTTCTACGGACCGCGATTCTTCGTTCGCGTTGCGTCGCTGGAGATGCATCCCAAGGACGTGCTCGATCGTCGCGATCTGACGCGCGACCAGGGCGGTCTCGGCTACTGCAACATCACCAAGTGCTGCACCGAGGTTTGTCCGGAGCACATCCACATCACCGACAACGCGATCATCCCGCTCAAGGAGCGTGTGGCCGACGTGCACTGGGACCCGGTCCGCTTCGTCGGGCGAAAGCTCTTCGGTCGCAACGGGGATTGATCGGCGCCGTCGTCCTGAGCGCAATCGTCGTGGTGATGATCGTGGTGTTCGCCTGGTTCTACTTCTATTCGCGGACGCCCGCCTGGGGGCAGTCGGAGACGCGGAAGGCGCTGCTCAACACGATGGTCGTCATCGGTCCGATCTTCGGCAATCACTACCGGCGTGAGCCGCCGGAAATCACGAGCGTGTCCGCTCCTGGCCCCGAGGACGATCCCGACCGGCCCGCCACGATCATTCCGCCGGGGCCGAACGAGTAGCATCAGCCGCCATGGGGAGGACGACCACCGCCTGCGTCTTCGACATGGACGGAGTCCTGATCGACACGGAGCCGGTGTGGCGTGAGACCGAGCACGACGTCTTTGCACGCGTCGGCGTCGAGCTGACCGACGCGCAATTGCGCGAGACCTGGGGGATGCGCATCGAGGAGGTCGTCGACTACCGCTATCGTATCCGGCCCTGGAACGGCATCCGGCCGCGCGCCGTCGAGCGCGAGATCATCCGCGAGATGGTCGAGCACGTGCGCGCCCGCGGTGTCCCGATGCCCGGTGCAGTGGAGGCGATCCACGTCGCGCGTGATGCAGGCTTGCGCGTGGCGATCGCGTCGTCGTCGAGTCGAGCGTTGATCGACGCGGTGGTCGAACGCCTGGGGATCGGCGACCTCGTCGATGCCGTGTGCAGTGCCGATGACGAGGAGCGAGGTAAGCCCGACCCGGCTGTCTACATCAGCGCTGCGCGGGCGCTCGACGTCATGCCGTCGTGCTGCGTCGCGATCGAGGACTCACCGGTGGGTGTGAGCGCCGCTATTGCAGCGGGCATGCGCTGCATCGGCCTCCGCTCCGAAGGCGCGCTAGCGGGCGATATCAGTCACGCCCACGTGGTCATCAAGTCCTTGACCGAAATCACCCCGGAGCTGTTGCTCAGCCGATCCTGATCCCGGCGGTCAGCGACCCGAGGGCCGGATCGATCTCGGCGCGGCGAGCGTCCATGACCTCGACCACCTGGTGCACCGCCGCGGCGCTGCGGTGAAGCGCGGCTCGCTCCTCGTCGGTCAATGCGACGTCGACCACGTCCACCAGCCCGCCGGCGCCGAGCCTGCAGGGAACGCCGGTGAACAGCCCGGTGATGCCGTATTCGCCCTCGAGATGCACCGTGCAGGGCAACACCTGGCGGGTATCGAGGACGATCGCATCGATCATCTGCGCCACCGCTGCGCTCGGTGCGTAGAAGGCGCTCCCCGTCTTCAGCAGGTTCACGATCTCCGCGCCGCCATCGCGAGCGCGCTGCACGATGGTCTCGAGACGTTCGGCGGGGATGAGATCCGCCGCCGGAATACCGGCAACAGTGGTCAATCTGGTCAGCGGCACCATGGTGTCCCCGTGCCCGCCCAGCACATACGCCTGCACGTCGTGCACCGACGCATCAAGCTCCTGAGCGATGAAGGTGCGATAGCGAGCGGTGTCGAGCACCCCCGCCATGCCGATCACACGCGATCGGGGGAAACGCGAAACCGCCATCGACAGCTGGGTCATCCCGTCGACGGGGTTGGCGACGACGATGAGGATGCAATCGGGGGAATGCGCGACGACCTGCCGGACGACGCCGGACACGATCTTCGCGTTGGTCATCACCAGGTCGTCGCGTGACATCCCAGGCTTGCGCGGGATGCCACTGGTGATCACGACGACCTGCGATCCCGCCGTGTCCTCGTACCCGTTGGTGCCGGTGACCAGTGAGTCATACCCCACGATCGGGCCGGACTCGAGCATGTCGAGCGCCTTGCCTTGCGGGAGACCTTCGACGATGTCCACGAGGACGACATCGGCGTAATCGCGTTCCGCGACGCGTTGGGCCAGGGTGGCGCCCACGTTGCCGGCGCCGACGACAGTGATCTTGGTGCGCACTTCGTTCGCGATTCTACGCAGCGTGCATGGCGGCCCGGGCTAGCGGGAACAAGGACGCGGGCTAGCGGGCGCTCAGAGGCGGGTCCTGTCATCGCGGGGACCCCTCGCCGATCTGCGGGTGAGGTCTGACCGCTCGGGCGCCTGGCGTTCTGGGACCGCGACTCTCGGCGCCCACCCGCTGGTCGGCGCTGCCCCCCGCGATGCCACCCGCCTTGGATCGTTTGTCCACCCGCTGGGTCCGTCGGTCCGTTCCTGCTTCGTGCTGCGTAGGATGCGATCGCTATGCACGCTCGTCACCGGTCGTTGCGGAGGTGGGAGCGGGCGTTTGCCTATGGCGTCGCCGGGGTGGCGAGTGAGGTCATGTTCACTGGGGCTCGTGACAGCGTGCTGCGGCGGGATTGGAGGTTGCGGGGGCACTCGTATCTTTGGATGGTGCCGATCTACGGGTTGAGTGCCTTCCTGTTTGAGCCGATGCACGACTCGATGCGTGGGCGGCCCCTGTGGCAGCGTGCTGCCGCCTACTCCATTGGGATCATGGGGGTGGAGTACGTGGTCGGGACCGCATTGCGGCGGTCGGTGGGGGTGGTTCCGTGGGATTACAGCGGGCATGGGCGGTGGGTGCTGCCGGGCGGGGCGACGCGATTGGACTACGCGCCGCTGTGGGCGGTTGCGGGACTGGCGCTGGAGCGCGTGCATGACGGCATGCGTGGCGTCACGGTGAACGCACGGTGAGCGCCGCCGGAGCGAAGCCCGCGTCGAAGCCAAGACCGAAGCCGCGCAAGCGGCGGCTGCCCGCCGGAGCACGTGAACGCGCGCCGATCGTTGTCGAGCGTCTCGAGCTCGAGTACGGTGCGGCGCATACGGAGCTGGCCTTCGGCAGTCCCTGGCAGCTCCTCGTTTCCGTGATCCTCAGCGCTCAGACCACCGACGTCAACGTCAACGCGGTGACCCCGACGTTGTTCATGCGCTATCCGACCGTCGCGGCTCTCGCGGTTGCCGAGGAAGCGGACGTCGAGGCGATCATTCACAAGACGGGCTTCTTTCGCTCCAAGGCACGGGCAATCCGCGAGATGAGCCAGGACCTCGTGCTCCTTCACGCCGGCGAGGTCCCGGCGCGGATGGAGGACCTGGTCGAGCTGCGCGGTGTCGGACGCAAGACTGCCAACGTGGTGCTCGGCGTCGCGTTCGGCGAGCCGGGATTCGCTGTCGACACGCACGTGACACGGCTCACGGGGCTGCTCCGGCTCACCGGCTCATCAGACCCGGTGAAGATCGAGGAGGACGTGTGCGGCATCGTCCCTCCGAGTGAATGGACCGGCCTGAGCCTGCGTCTCATCCTCCACGGCAGACGGGTCTGCATCGCCAACAAGCCACGCTGCCACGAATGCGTCCTGGCCGACATCTGTCCGTCAGCCCAGCTTGGCCTTGCGAAGCCCCGCGCCGGCCCACGACATCGAGTGGCGAAGGCTCGCTAGACTCCGGATGGGATGCTCAGGGGCCGGATTGTGAGTCAATCGACATACGGGGGAGTCGCGACCCCCCCGCAGCCGGGTACGATGTTGGCATCGCAGTGATTCAGACGAGGGCCCGTAGCCAGCAGCCGGCGCCCCTCACGACCGCCTTCCCGGCAATCGTGCGTCCAGTCGGAGCTCCTCGGGCGACGACACCGGCGCCGGTGCCGGAGCCATCGCACCATCACCTTCCCGCGTGGGTGAAGCGAGCGTATGCACAGGCGCGCCCGATCCTCGCCGACCTGCTCGGCAGCCTCGAGGGTGAGCCACGCGAGGAATTGCAGCGTTCGGTCGACGAGATCACAGCGCGCATCAACACCGGTAAGTTCAGTCAGGCCTTTCAGTACCCGCAGTTGATCGCGAGCGGCATGGAGTTGTACCAGCAGCAGCGCGCATCCAACGCCGAACGTGCCCGGGCCGCACATGCGCTCGATCTCCTGCGCCGTCGCGGCAGCGACATGCTTCGCGACGCGGGTCCGCAGCTGCCCCCGGACGTCACCTCTCGCCTCGGCCGGTCGCTGCGTGCGGCCACCTCGGCCGAGGAGATCACCGAGGTCGAGACCGAGGTTCGCCAGGCGGTCGAGTCCGCCCGGTCGGTCCAGGATCGCAAGCGCGAGCGCGAGATCACCAAGACACGCACCAAGATTCAGCGCGCAGCTCCACGTGCCCAGGCTCGGCCCGTGGAGACGACCGAGACATGGCAGGACGTCCTTCGCCGGCTGCAGGAGCAGATGGCGCAAGAGGCGGGAGCGTGACCTCGGCCCCCATTTCGGCCTCCCTCGACCCTGACAGCCTGGCACTCGAGCCGGGCGACCCGGAGGTCGGATCGGTGATGCGAAACGAGGTCGTCTTCTGCCTTCCGAGCACACCCGCCGACGCCATCGCCAAGCTCCTCACCGACAACATCCTGAGCGAGATCGTCGTCCTCGTCGACCGCCGCCCTGTCGGTTTCGTGGCGAAAGAGGACGTCATCGACCACCTCATCGCCGGTGACATCGTGGTCTCCGGCAGCGACTTCGCCGTGCGCCCGCCATCGACGAATGTGCAGGCGCGCAACATGCTGCGCCCGTCGCCGCTGCTGGTGGACGAACATCAGCGCTTGAGTGAGGTCGTCTCCCTGATGGCGCAGCACGAACGCCGGCTGGCAATCGTCACCCACGAGGATGAGACCGTGGTCGGTATGGTGACGCCGCGCGAGGTCGCTGACTTCGCGCTCGCACAACGAGTGGCCGTCCATGCCTGAGCTGGAGAGCATCGCCTCTCCACTCGGCGCTGAGTGCGACCCTGAGGACACGCTGGCCGACGTGCTGGCGGTGCTCCGCCTTCAGGATCCGGTGCCGCTGCTCGTGGTTCGCGGCGACGCTGTGCTTGGCACCATCGGCCTCGAAGCGGTCGTCTCCTGGTTCGATGCGCTCGACCAGACCAGAGTTCGCGATGTCATGCGTCCCGCGCCGGAGATCGATCTCGGCGAGCGTATCGAGCGCGGCGCCGACGTGATGCGCCAATCCGGTGGGGAGGCGGCGATCGTCACCGCGCCGGCTGGTGGAGTCTTCTCGCGTCGCAGCGCCCCGGTCGGCATGGTGAGCGCCGCGCACGTCCTCGGTGCGATTGCGAAGAACGTCATCGACAAGGCGCCGATGAAGATCATGAGCGGGCATCGCGACCTCGGGTTCAACGTCCCGATCACGCCCTGCCAGCGCAACTGTCCCATCCGGCAGGACATCGCGACCTACATCGACTACGTCAGCCAGGGCCGGTACGTGGACTCGTGGGCGGTCATTCATGAGACCAATCCCTTCCCGAGCATGCTCGGGAGGCTCTGCAACCATCCGTGCGAGACCGACTGCAAACGCGGATGGGATCCCGGCGAGGAGCCGGTGACGATTAAATCCATCAAACGATTCTCGACCGATTTCGCCTTCCAGCAGGGCCTGTGGATCAACTACAAGATCGCTCCTGCCAAGGGGAAGCGCGTTGCGGTCGTCGGCGCCGGACCCGCCGGGCTCACATGTGCGCTCGACCTGCGCGTGCAGGGCTACGACGTCGCCCTCTACGAGCGCGAGGCCAAGGTCGGTGGCCTGCTCAGCACTTCGATTCCACCGTTCCGGTTCGATCATCGCCAGCTCCAGTGGGAGCTCGACATGATCTTGTCCACGGGCATCGACGTCCGTCTCAACAGCAATATCGGCGGCGGCCCCGACGACATCAAGACCAAGGATCTCCTCGACGAGTACGACGCGGTGTTCTTCTCCATCGGGATGATGAAGGGCCGGATCCTGCCGATCCCGGGCAGCGATCTGCCCGAGGTCACCGACGCGATGAGCTTCCTGCGCACAGTGTCGTACGACAAGATCCCGGAGAACTTCCCGATCGGGGGTACCGTGGTGGTCGTCGGCGGTGGCGCCGTCGCGACGGATGCCTGCCAGTCGTCGATCAAGCTCGGCGCCAAGGATGTGTGGATGGTCGCGATCGAGCCCGAGGATCGCCTGCCGGCCTTCGGCAATGAGCTTCACGAAGCCAAGGAGATCGGGCTGCACATCAAGTGCGGCGTCATCGTCAAGCAGGTCGACGCCGATGACCGGGGCAGCGTCAAGTCGGTCTCCTTCGCCCCCCTGCAGGACCTGCAGTTCGATCCCCTCAACGGCAAGCTCATCTTCTCGTCCGTGAAGGAGCAGGAGAACGTGCCGCGGTGGACCGTCAAGGCGGACTACGTGATCTTCGCGTCCGGTCAGATCATGGAGCGGCCCGACGAACTCGTTCCGGTCACACAACGCGGGCTGCTGTCGGCGGATCGCGGTGGGCACACCGGCGTGCCCAAGCTCTTCTGCGGCGGTGACTGCGTCCAGGGACCGTCATTCATCGTCGATGCGGCCGGCTGGGGGCATCGCGTCGCCCGCTCGATTCGCGAGTACCTCGGTGAGGACATGCAAGCGGCCGGCGAGCGCATCTACCAGACCATCGTCGAACGGACCGACGATCATCGTCAGTCAGAGGTGTTCGCGCGGGTCGAACCCGGCATCCTCGAGGCCGCGAAGCGATATGACATGACCGAGGTCGAGCAGTCCTGGAGCGATCAGACCGCGATCGTCCAGGCGATCCGCTGCTTCCAGTGCGACTCGGTACACCACTACGACCAGACGGTCTGCGTGCTCTGCGGTGCGTGCGACGACGTGTGTCCCGAGAAGGCGATCGACGTCGTGGTCTTCGGTGAGGATCGTGAGCGCTCCTCCGGCGGCGAGACACTCGTCTGCACGACGTCCGGAGGTGTGCCGGGGGCGGGTGGGTACGAGGGCGAGATCTACATCAACTACGATCGCTGCACCAACTGCAGGATCTGCGAAGACCACTGCCCGGTGAACTGCATCACGTTCGAGCGGGTGCGCTTTGTCGACGACACGATGCGTGTGGTCGAGCGCCCGGATCTGACAGTTGCACTGCCGCTCGTCGCGGTGGGGTAGCGATCGAGCTTCACGAGCGCTTCATGCTGCGCGCGCTGCAGGTGGCCCGTGCCGCCGGCGCGCGTGGGGAGGTGCCGGTCGGCGCGGTCGCGGTGCGCGACGGTGCGATTGTCGCGGCTGCGGGGAATGCGATGGAGCGGCGCGGCGACGCGACCGCGCATGCGGAGATGCTCGTCCTGCGCCGCATGGCGCGCATCATCGGTGGCTGGCGGCTCGAGGGCGTGACCGTGTACGCGACGTTGGAACCGTGCCCGATGTGCGCCGGAGCGATGGTGCAGGCGCGCGTAACGTCATGTGTCTATGCAGCCGCCGATCCAAAGAAGGGCGCGGATGGCAGCGTGTACGACGTGCTCCGCAACTCGCGCAACAACCACCGGATCGACGTGGTCGACGGCGTATGCGCTGACCAAGCCGCGGCGCTGCTCCAGGGCTTCTTCCGTGCGCGGCGCTGAGCTTAGGAAGCTGTGGTCGCCGTGCTCCGTTGCATCAGGTCGACCTCGTGCTCGCGGATGACCTCGCTGACCTGCGTCGAGTACCAGGAGTAGAACTTCTCGCGAGCCCAGCGCTGGGTCTCACGGTGCTCGGGGTTGTCGCGCCACGCTTTCACCGACGCGTCGTTCTCGAACAGCTCGAGCGACACCTCCTCACCGTCGGGTGTCTCGAAGCTCTCGATCGAGATGAAGCCCGGGTGCTGCTGCACGAGTTCGTGGAGCCGCTTGCTGCGCCGCGAGTACTCGTCGAGGTCACCGTCTGGACGGTTGCGCGAACGAAAGACGACCAGGATCATGGCCCAATCTTCACACAGCCGCCGCGGCCAGGCGCCGCAGCGCGCTCCGAGCGGCGTGGTAGCCGCACATGCCGTGCACCCCGCCGCCGGGAGGCGTCGATGCGGAGCAGATGAAGACGTCGGGGTTGGGCGTGGAGTATGGATCCACGCGGGCCACCGGCCGGGTGAAGAACTGGCCGAGGTCGGTGACACCCCCGGTGATCGCGCCCCCGACGTAGTTCGCGTCGTACTCCTCGAGATCTGCGGTGTTCATGACGTGCCGCGCCAGGATCCGGTCGCGGAATCCCGGCGCGAAGCGCTCGACCTGGCGCTCGATCACCTCGGTGCGGTCGAGTGTCGACCTGCCGGGGACGTGGCAGTACGCCCAGCCGGTGTGCCTGCCCTCCGGTGCTCGGGACGGGTCGAAAAGGCTCGGCTGCACCACGATGATGAATGGCCGCTCAGCATGCTCGCCCCGCCAGACCGCGCGCTCCGCCGACGCGATCTCGTCGAGCGTGCCCCCGACGTGCACCGTTGCGGACTCGAGGCAGGCGGGGTCGCGCCACGGGATCGGGCCATCCAGCGCCCAGTCGATCTTGAAGATGCCTGGGCCGTACCGGAAGCTGCGCAGCCGCCGGACGTACCGGGTTGGCAGCACGGGCGCCGCGATGGCGGCGACCTGGTTGGGACTGGTGTCGAACAGCACGATGCGCGATGGCGGGAGATCGGCCAGCGCTCGGACCGGCCTTCCCACCTCGATCCTGCCGCCGAGCGAGCCAAGGTACGAGGCGAGCGCATCGGTGATCGCTGCGGATCCTCCCCGGGCGATCGGCCAGGTCTCCAGGTGCCCGGTGAGCAGGAAGAGGAGCCCGACTCCGCCGGTGACTGGCCGCGAGAGCGGGAGGATCGCGTGAGCGGCGCAGCCCGCCAGCAGCGCTCTCGCGCGCTCCCCGCGCAACCAGGTGCGGCTCAGCACGGTGGCCGGCATCAGCGCCCGGGCACCGAAGCGAGCGAGCAGGAGTGGGTGCCGGGGGAGATGGGCAGGACCAAGGATCTCCGCGACGAGGTCGCGTCCGTGGTCGAGGAGGGGACTGATGCCCCGGCGATATGCCCGAGCGTCCGGTCCCAGCGAGTCGGCCGTGGCGTCCAGCGATTTCCGGAGCATCACCGCCGGGTCCCTGTCGAGTGGATGCGCCACCGACGCAGGCGGCTGGATCCAGCTGAGGCCGTGCTCCTCGAGCGGGAGTGTGGTGAGGTAGGGGGAGAGCATGCCGAGCGGGTGCGCCGCGGAGCACACATCGTGGTGATAACCGGGCAGGGTGAGCTCCGCGGTGCGCGTGCCCCCGCCGATGGCCTCAGCGGCTTCGAGGACGAGGACTTCCGCGCCGTTGCGTGCCAGCTCGACTGCCGCGGCGAGGCCGTTGGGACCGCTGCCGACGACGACAGCGTCCAAGCGTGACGGCACGCCGGCAGTCTACGCGGCCGGTGCTGCCGGAGTGGCGGCGACGACTTCGCCGCTTGCCAGCACCATCCCGTCCTCGCAGACGGCCTCGACGCGGCCGCCCTGGAACTGCTGCTCGTAGACCTTGGCGTACGCCCCGCCGCGTCGGAGCAGCTCCGCATGGGTGCCCTGCTCGAGGAGACGGCCGCGATCGATGACGAAGATCACGTCGGCGGCGAGGATGGTCGAGAGCCGGTGGGCGATGGCGATCGTCGTGCGGCCGGTCAGCAGCGGTTCGAGCGCCGCCTGAACCAGCCGCTCGCTCGTCGTGTCGAGCGCAGAGGTTGCCTCATCGAGGATGAGGACGCGAGGGGCCTTGAGGACGACCCGCGCGATGGCGAGACGTTGCTTCTCCCCGCCGGACATCCGGTAGCCGCGCTCGCCGACCAGGGTGTCGTAGCCCTCGTCGAGGGCGACGATGCGATCGTGGATGAACGCTGCGCGCGCCGCGGCTTCCAGCTCCTCCTGGGTTGCGTCTGGCTTGGCGTAGGTGAGGTTGCGGCGCACCGAGGCATGGAAGAGGTACGTCTCCTGGGTGACCATGCTGATCGCGCCCGCCAGCGACGCGATCGTGTAGTCGCGGACGTCGATGCCGTCGAGGAGGACCGCACCTTTGGTGACGTCGTAGAGGCGTGGGATCAGGTAGGAGATGGTCGTCTTGCCGGCGCCGCTCGGCCCGACGATCGCGGCGAGCTGGCCGGGCTTGACGTCAAAGCTGACGTCCTCGAGCGCCCAATCCCGGCGGATCTCATTGGGTACGGGGTCGCTCTCATCGGGGGCGTGACCATTTGGGATCGGGGCGGCCGCCGGCCGAACGATCGGCTCGGTCATCGGACCGTAGCTGCCCCGGTCGTAGCGGAAGAAGACCTGCTTGAGGCGGACGTCACCCTTGATGTCGTTGGCCGCCACCACACGCGCATCGGGGCGGTCGACGATGTCGTGGGGCATCTTCAGGTAGTCGAAGATGCGCTCGAAGAGCGCGAGACTCGCCTGGATCTCGATGGACACCGAGAGCATGCTGCCGATGGGGAAGAAGAGGCGGCTCTGCAGCGTGGTGAACGCCACGATTGTGCCCGCGGTGATCGGCGAGGGATGCCCGTGGTTGGACGAGATGACGAAGCCGGCGATGAGGTACACGAGCGCAGGCGCGCTGCTGAAGAAGGCGCCGATGACCGCGAAGAGTGCGCGCCCGATCATCTCCTGGCGGATGGCGAGATTGGCGAGGCGGTGGTTCTCCTTGCGGAAGCGAGTGACCTCCTCCGGGCCGCGGCCGAACACCTTGGCGAGGAGCATGCCCGAGACCGAGAGCGTCTCCTCGGTGATGGCGCTGATCTCAGCCTTGGATTCCTGCGCCTGCATGGTGATCTGGCGGCGCACCCTGCCGGCGCGGTACGTGTAGAAGACGAACAGCGGCGTGATGGCGAGCGAGAGAACGGTCAGCTGCCAGGAGAGGAACAGCATCGCGACGAGCGTGCTGAGCAGCGTCACGACGTTCGAGAGCAGCGAGGTCGCGGTGTCGGTGACGACCGACTGGATGCCGCCGACGTCGTTGGTCAGCCGGGACTGGATCTCTCCGGTGCGAGTCCCCGTGAAGAAGCGGAGCGACATCCCCTGCAGGTGTTCGTACAGGCGGTTGCGCAACTCCTCCATGACGCGCTGCCCGACGCGGTTGGTCACATAGGTCTGCAGCACGCCGATCGCCCCGGTGACGATCGTGATTCCGATCATGATCCCGACCAGCAATTCGAGGAGGGGGACCACGGGCGGGAGCGTGACGGGCTTGCCGCCGACCGTCTTGGTGGGGAAGAGGGCCGTGTCGAAGACGACCTTGATGAGCACCGGGTTGACCACGCCCGCGCCGGCGGTGATCACGACAAGGAAGGCGATGGTCGCCACCCCGAGCCGGTGCGCCTTGAACAGGCCTGTCGTTTGGCGGAGGAGCTGGCGATTCGGAACGCGTCCGGAGGGCTTGTCCCTTTTCCCGCCCATGAAGCCGCCTCCGTGGATCACGGCAACCGTCCGGGGCACGCGCGGGTCGCAAACGTCATTGCTTCGACTGTATCAAGGTGAAGTCGTTTTCCCGACTTGGTAACGCGGATCGACTGGCTCTTTGCGACCGCTATCATCTGCGGCGATTCAGCGCGGAGGGAGCGCTGACATACGACAGCGAGGATCTCGATGACGATGAAGCAACTCCTCATGGGAGCCCTCTCCGTGGGCGCCATCGCCGGGATCGCCGGGATCGCCGGGTGCGGCGGCTCGAGCGGTTCGACGCCAACGCCTTCGACCGGCGGCCTGACCTTGCCGAGCATCCCCGGGTTGACCACCAACTCCGGCAAACCGGCACCGGCCGTGAACACGCTGCTGAGCGCGTCGGACGTCCAGAGCATCAGCGGCGACGCCAGCGTCGCCGCGGTCTCCGGGGCGTGCACGGCAACCACCTGCATCTACTCGGATACGACGGGCACTGGTGGCGGCGGTGGTGTGATCTTTGTCGAGCCGTTCCCCGGCTTCGTCGGCCAAGCGGCCCTGCAAGCGGCGATCGCGGCGGCGCTGAGCGGGCAGGCATCGTCGAGCGGGGGAACCGCGCAGGCGGTGTCCGGCCTCGGGAGCGCCGCGATCAAGGAGATTGATACGAACTCAGCAACGTATGCCTTCGTGAAGGACAACTACCTGGTTGTGATCAATGTCACCTCGGGCACGAAGTCCGGGGCCGACATGGATTCACAGGTCGGGGCTGCGGCCCAAACCGTCGCCGGGTCCGTCTGAGCTCGACCGGCATTGCCGGCGGTGCCGTACACGAGGCGTCTGGTTGGCGGAGAGGGTGGGATTCGAACCCACGGTGGCTATAAACCACACCGCTTTTCGAGAGCGGCACCTTCAACCACTCGGACACCTCTCCGGGA